>Ga0210099_1000166_pt1 | contig 24851 bp, 20 predicted proteins | sample Joice_ThreeSqA_D_4_FD_184872 | JGI IMG/M metagenome (GOLD analysis project Ga0210099, IMG submission 184872) | Wetland microbial communities from San Francisco Bay, California, USA, that impact long-term carbon sequestration - Joice_ThreeSqA_D2... | ecosystem: Environmental > Aquatic > Marine >...
AGATATTTTGGTAGAGAATAGAAAGATTATTGGAGTTAAAACTCTTCCAGGTAAAGAAATAAAATGTAAAGCGTTAATCCTTTCTTCAGGCACCTTTCTGAATGGATTAATGCATACAGGATTAAAATCCAGTAAAGGGGGTAGATATGGAGAAAAACCTGCAACTGGAATAACCGAAACAATGATTTCCTTGGGTTTTAAAACGGGCAGGCTAAAAACTGGTACGCCGCCGCGTCTTGCAAAAAATTCAATAAACTTTGAAATTCTTGAAGAACAACCGGGAGATGAGAATCCCCAGCCTTTTTCTCATTTTACTGATTTATCTCAATTCCCTTTTCTGTCGCAATTGAGCTGCTATATTACTCATACAGATGAAAAAGTACATAAAATTCTTGAAAAGGGTTTTGATGAATCTCCAATGTTTACAGGAAGAATTAAGGCTGTCGGTCCCAGGTACTGCCCTTCAATTGAAGATAAAATTGTAAGATTTAAGGATAAATCGCAGCATCATCTATTTCTTGAACCAGAAGGATTAGATAGCGATTTAATTTATCTAAACGGATTTTCCTCTTCCCTGCCGGCTGAAATTCAGCTTGAAGCTATACATAAAATTAAAGGACTTGAAGAAACAGAAATGGTTCGTCCCGGTTATGCTGTAGAATATGATTTTTTCCCTCCCCACCAGGTCGATTCAACTCTTGAAACAAAATTAGTAGAAGGACTTTATTTTGCCGGACAAATAAACGGCACTTCAGGATATGAAGAAGCTGCAGCCCAGGGTTTAGTCGCAGGAATCAATGCCGCCTGTAAAATTCAGGGAAGAAAAGAATTTATTCTGAAAAGAAGCGAAGCTTATATCGGTGTTTTGATTGACGATCTTGTAACTAAATCTACTGAAGAACCGTATAGAATTTTCACTTCAAGAGCAGAACACCGTTTATTGTTAAGACAGGATAATGCAGATAGAAGACTAATGAAATATGGTTATGAATTAGGCTTAATTGATAAAGATAGCGTTGATATTGTTAATGGAAGAGAAAGATTAATTTCGGAGGCAATAAGTCTTTTTAATTCATTAAAGCTTCATGCAAGAGATATTAATCTATATTTTGAATCAAAAGGATTACCAGGAATTGATTCTGCAGAAACGATTTCGAAATTGTGCAAACGTCCGGAGTTATCATTAAAAGAAATTATTAATCTTAATGGAACAGGGAATATTGAAACAGTTAACAGGCTGATAGAAGATCCAATATCATTTGAACAGGTTGAGATTGAACTTAAGTATGAAGGCTATTTAAAAAGGCAGCAAGAAACGATTGAACGTTTAGAAAGATATGAAGCCAAAGAAATTCCTTTAAACTTAAATTATTTAAATTTAAAGTCTCTTGGAACCGAAGCAAAAGAAAAGCTTAATAAAATTAAACCACGTTCAATAGGACAGGCATCGCGTATCTCGGGGGTAACCCCTTCAGATATTTCTGTTTTATTGGTATATTTAAAGAACTAATTTTAAAGATTAATATGGTTGACGTTCAGGAACAATACCTCAAAGAACTTCAAACATTTTGCTGGGAAAACGGATTCAATCCAGACACATTGCAGGCTGAACGACTGGCTTATTTTGCGGAATTAGTTAGCGAAAAGAATCAGTCGGTTAATCTTATCTCTCGAAGAGATATAGACTCGATAATAGAAAAGCATATCTTTATTTCTGCCTACATTACTAAATATATTCCCGAAAAATGTAATAATTTTCTTGATATAGGAACCGGTGGCGGATTTCCCGGAATACCTATTTCAGTTCTAAAACCGGATATGAAAGGTGTTTTGGTAGATTCCACAAAGAAGAAAGTGGATGCTGTTCAGGAATTTATTGATAAGCTGATGATAGGGAACTTAACTGTTGAAAACGATAGGGTGGAAAGCCCCAAATTTATTGAGAAATATTCCAATTCATTTGATCTGGTTGTAAGCAGGGCAACAGTTCCACTAATAATTCTAATCAGATATGCATTCCCGCTGATAAAAGAAAAAGCTTTTCTAATGGCTGTAAAAGGTGGGAAACTTGATGAAGAGTTCAAAAAAACTGAAATGAAATATAAAGCTTACATTAAAAAATCCACAACTTTTGAACTTTACTACAAACCAAACAATGTTAGAAACCAGAAGGGGAAAAAGCTGGTTCTTTTAGAGTTATCTAAATGAGTTCTTCTGAAGAAAGCAAATCGATCTTTGAAGAATTAGACAGATTAACTACAGAACAACGTAATCCAAATTCAATGGAGATCGATTCCAAGTCAACTCTTGAGATTTTAAAGATCATTAATGATGAAGATAAAACAGTTGCACTTGCAGTCGAGAAAGAAATAAAATATATAGCTGAAGCTGTTGATATTATAGTTAATGCAATAAAAAATGGAGGCAGACTTTTATACTTTGGTGCGGGAACAAGCGGAAGACTCGGAGTTATTGATGCTTCCGAGTGTCCGCCGACTTTTGGAACTCCCTTCGGTTTGATTGAAGGATTTATCGCTGGCGGAAAGGAAGCAATGTTTCGTGCACAGGAAGGAGCTGAAGATTATGAGGAAAATGGGGTGAAAGATGTAATATCAATTGAAGTAACTAAGAAAGATGTTGTTTGCGGAATAGCAGCGAGCAGAAGAACTCCTTATGTTGTTGGAGCAGTTAAAAAGGCAAAAAAGATCGGTGCAAAAACAGTTTTTATAACGACAAATCCAAGAGAAAATTTTAATATTAAAGAAGTCGATATTGCCATTTGCCCTTACGTTGGTCCCGAAGTTATTATGGGCTCGACAAGGATGAAAAGTGGTACTGCTCAAAAACTTGTGTTAAATATGTTAACAACTGCGGCTATGATCAGGCTCGGTAAAGTCTACGAAAATATGATGATCGATCTTCAGATGACGAACAAAAAACTTGTTGAAAGATCTAAAAAAATTGTTATGACAATCACAGGCGTTTCTTATAAAGATGCTGAAGATTATCTTGAAAAAGCTAACGGGCATGTTAAAACTGCTTTAGTAATGATTAAAGCCGGAGTTGATATAGAAGAGGCGAGGAGACGATTAGAAAAAGCCGAAGGATTTGTAAGAGAAGCGATCGCCATAGAAAATTAGTCAAATTTGATTATTTTTCACTGTTTTTCTTGGGTTCATAAATTGAACCCTTTTGGCATTTTAAACAAATTATTCCCGCAGATATTTCTTAGAAAGATTTATGATTAAACCGATTGAAAATATTCTTAATAAACAGATAAACAAAGTTGATAACCTTATTCGGGATTCAAAGAGCAACCAACTTCATATTTCGCAGCTTACAGGATCTTTTAAAAGTTTACTTCTTTCAAAACTAATTGAACAAGAAAAACAAATTATCGTTCTGCTTCCTGAGATTAAATTTGTTGAAGAACTTGCGGTTGAATTAAGCATTCTTGAATTATCAGATAAAATAATTTCTATCACAGAATTTAAACCCGAATCTCTCCAGGAAAAGCTAACCGATATAATTAATAGTAAAAGTTTTATTCTTATTTCTTCATACAAACTTCTTAAGTATGAATTTCCCGAAAAGGAAAAGCTCGAACAACAAACAACTAAAATAAATACTGACGCAGGAATTAAATTTGATGAGCTAATCGAATATCTGAATCTGCTTAACTACCAGAAAGATAAATTTGTCGAAGCACCGGGAGAATATTCTCAGCGCGGTTCTATTATTGATTTCTGGTCCTTCAGCGAACCGAATCCTGTACGATTAGAATTTGACGGAGACTTTATTGAATCAATCCGTTATTTTGAACCGGAAAGTCAGCGTTCTGTTCAACTTGTTGAAACCGTTACACTTGCTGGTTCGGCAGGAGAGAATTTTAATGGAGAAAATCTCACTTCGATTTTCGAATATCTTGATAATCCTTTAATCTTAGCTTCTTCTTATGAATTAGAGAATCTGAAAGATGAAAAAGTAAAATTAGTCCAAACAAAAGAAGAAACATTCACAAGCCAATTTGTTGATCTTGATGAGGATGAATTTCCCAATGTTGAAGCAAATAAATTTTCTCAGGAAAGTCATTCTGAGGAGCGTAGCGACGAAGAATCTCAAGAGCAAATAAAAACTCTTAATTTTCTGCAGAATGAAAATGTTAGATGGTTAATTGAAGAAAATTTGGGAACAGATAAAAAGGATTTAGGATTTACAGAACCGCCAACGGTTAATGCAAATTTTGAAATACTTTTTAACGTTCTTAAAGAATATTCCGATAACAATTTCAATATTGTTATTACGAGTGAAAATGAATTTCAAACCACAAGGCTTCACGATCTTTTAGTTGATTTCAAAAAAGAAGTTTCTGAACTAATTGAATCCGGCAAAGTAAAATTATATACACTTCCTATTAAAAGCGGGTTTATCCACAGGGAAGAAAAAATTCTTGTTCTTACAGATTATCAAATATTTAACAAACCGTACAGGACAAAAATTTCTAAAAAGAAGAAGAAAAAATCCCGCTCAAAGGAATTTGCTTCTATTCACAAAGGGGATTTTGTTGTTCACGAAAATTATGGAATAGGGAAGTACACAGGGTTAGAAACCATAAAGATAGGTGAAACAGAGCAGGAATCGATGAAGATTCTTTACAACGAAGGGGGCGTGGTTTATGTAAATCTTAATTATTTAAATCTTGTAAAGAAATATTCATCAAGTGAAACAATTACTCCAACTTTAAATACACTCGGTACCGCCGACTGGACAAACACAAAAGCCAAAGCCAAAAGAAAAATTAAAGAAGCCGCCCGCGAACTGATTGAACTTTATGCAAAAAGAAAAGCGAGCAAAGGTTTTTCTTTCAATTTAGATACAGTCTGGCAGAAGGAACTCGAGGCTTCATTTTTTTATGAAGATACTCCCGACCAGGTTAAAGTTACTGAAGAAGTTAAGAATGACATGGAAGCTGAAAATCCAATGGACAGATTGGTTTGTGGCGATGTTGGCTTTGGTAAAACTGAAGTTGCGGTTCGTGCTGCATTTAAAGCTGCACAGGATGGAAAACAGACCGCTGTTCTTGTTCCCACCACAATTTTAGCTGAACAGCATTATAATACTTTTACGGACAGGCTTACTCAATTTCCTGTTAAAGTTGCTGCGCTTTCCCGTTTCCAGACTAAAAAACAGCAAACCGAAATTCTTAAAGAACTTGATGAAGGAAGAATGGATGTTGTGGTTGGAACTCACCGTCTTCTTTCTAAAGATGTGAAGTTTAAAGATTTGGGACTTCTTATTATTGATGAAGAACACCGCTTTGGCGTTGCATCAAAAGAAAAACTGAGATCATTAAAAGTTAATGTCGATACACTCTCACTTACGGCAACTCCAATTCCGAGAACACTAAATCTTTCTTTGCTTGGTGCAAGAGATTTATCAATAATTGCAACAGCGCCGCCAAACCGGCAGCCGATTTATACGACTGTTTCTGTTTTCGATATCTTCAAAATTAAAGAATGGATTTTGACTGAACTAAAGAGAAATGGCCAGGTTTATTTCGTCCACGACCGTGTTCAATCAATTGATAAGCTGGCTTCATATCTTAAAAAATATATTCCTGATATTAAACTTGCTGTTGCACACGGACAAATGAAGCCATCACAACTTGAAGAAGTTATTCACGGTTTTCTCAACAGGAAATATGATGTCCTTCTTTCAACAAAAATTATTGAATCGGGGATGGATATTCCTAATGTTAATACGATTATTGTGAACCGTGCGGACAGGTTTGGACTTGCAGAACTTCATCAATTAAGAGGAAGAGTTGGAAGATCGAATCGCCAGGCTTATGCTTATTTTATTGTTCCATCTATGAACGGATTGACAAAAAAAGCTTTGAGAAGGCTGCAGGTTATTGAAGAATTTACAGAAATCGGTTCCGGGTTTAATATTTCTATGAGGGATCTTGAAATACGCGGCGCGGGAAATTTACTCGGGACAGAACAGACAGGTTTTATAAATGATGTCGGTTTCGATCTCTATATAAAATTAATTAATGAAGCTGTTGAAGAATTGAAGTACCAGGAATTTAAAGATGTATTTAAAGAATTACCAAAGCATGATGAGAGAACTGATCCGACAATAGATGCTTACTTTGAAGTTGGAATCCCGCAGACATATATGCCCGAACAAGCTGACAGATTAAATTTCTATACGGCACTTTATTCTGTTTCTTCAATTGATGAAATTAATGATCTCATGGAAGAAATGATTGACAGGTTTGGAGTACTTCCTGAAATTGTAAAAAGATTAATCGAGTTGGCAACTCTTAAGTTTTTTGCTTCTTATGCTTTGTTTGAGAGAGTTATTCTCCAGAGAAAAAATATTTTTCTGATTCTGCCAAAAGGGGAGAAGGAAGATTATTACCAGGTTAAATTCAATAAGTTGATGAGTTTTATAATGAACAACTATAAAAGTAAAGTTAAGTTCAATCAGCAGAAGGAAACACTAAAGCTTGTTATCACAAATAATTTTAAATCACCTGAAGAATTAATGGAATTTCTTGTTAAATTTTGTAAAGAGGTAGGCGAGCTATTTAAGAAAGTGATAGAACACTGATAATACTGATTTTTTACAGATCGAAATCCGTGTTAATCTGTTTAACTCGTGTTATCCATGTTCTATTCTTCAATTTTATTATTTTTACTTTTAACAAAAGGAGTTATTGTTGAACTGTCCTGTTTGTGGCCATCCGCTGATTATCCTTGAACTCGATCAGATAGAAGTAGATTATTGTACAAATTGTCATGGTGTTTGGCTCGATGACGGTGAGCTTGAACTTCTTATACAGGATTCTGGTGAGAAGAACAAATTATTAAATTCTTTTACGATTGATAAGAACAGTAAAGAGAAATTCATCAAATGCCCGATTTGTTCTAAGAAGATGAATAAAGTTCTTTGTGGAGATATAAATAAAATAACTCTTGATAAATGTTCGCGCCATCATGGTTTATGGTTTAACAAAGGTGAGCTTGAAGCTGTTCTTGAAATGGGAAGCTTGGATAAGCAAAATAAAATAGTTAGTCTTTTGAAAGAAATGTTTGCTCATAATCTTGAACAATAATCTTGTTTGTCATTCTGAATCCCGCTTTAGTGAGATGAAGAATCTTCCGCCGGAAATAGAAAGATTCTTCGCGTCGCTCAGAATGACTGTAAAAAAATATAATTAAATAATTCTGAGGTTAAAATGGTTGTTCTAATAATTCTCCTCATCATAATTGTTCTTTTAGTGTTGTTTGTAATTTCAATTTATAATTCTCTTGTAGGATTAAGAAACCAGGTTAAGAATGCATGGTCGCAGATCGATGTTCAACTAAAACGCCGGCACGATCTTATCCCTAATTTGATCGAAACGGTAAAAGGATATATGAACCACGAGCGGGCTACCCTCGAGAATATTACAAACGCAAGAAGTAAAGCTGTAAGTGCTCAGGGAGTATCCGAGAAGGCTAAGGCAGAGGCTCAGTTAACAGAAGCAATGGGGAAGTTTAATCTTGTTGTAGAAAATTACCCGGATTTGAAAGCGAACCAGAATTTTCTTGCGTTGCAGGAAGAGTTGACTTCAACAGAGAATAAAATTTCTTTCTCTCGCCAGAATTATAATGACCAGGTTTTATTCTATAATAATAAAATCCAGATGTTTCCCTCGAACATTTTAGCGGGTATGTTCAACTTTAAGGAAGAAGTATTCTTCCAGGTTGAAGATAAAGCCGAAAGAGAAGTACCGAAAGTAAGTTTCTCATAAATTTTACTTATTGTCATTCCCACGAAAGTGGGAATCTATCCTACAGCAAGAATGGATTCCCGTTTTCACGGGGATGACATTTTTTATTTAATTTTTTTTTGATGTATTACCATGTGGGAATTAATAAAATCTAACCAGCGAAAATCTACCTTCCTTTTTACAGGAATGGCGATCATTTTAATTCTGCTTGGCTACTTAATTGGCAGCACTTTTTATCCTGATGGCGGAGGAGTATTTGGCGTTTCTATTGCTATTATAATATGGACAGTTCTTTCTATTGTCAGCGTTTCTTCCGGAAGCTCTTTAATGCTTTCAATAAGCAAAGCACAGGAAGTTACTCCTGCAGTTCACCAGCAGCTTTTTAATGTTGTTGAAGAAATGAAAATTGCTGCAGGTTTGCCTGCCATGCCCAAAGTCTACATTATTAATTCTGAAGCAATGAATGCATTTGCAACAGGAAAAGATCCCTCCAATTGCGCTGTTGTAGTAACAGCAGGCTTGCTTTCAAAATTAAACCGTGATGAACTGCAGGGAGTTATCGGGCATGAAATTTCCCATATTCTTAACCGCGATACAAAGTTTATGACTTATGCTGCGGTTATGCTTGGTGCGATTGTTTTAATTGCAGAAATATTTTTAAGAGGAATGTTTTATTCAGGCGGTGGGAGAAGATACAGTTCCAAATCCAGTGGAGGCGGTCAAGCTCAGGTTATTATGCTCGTGGTAGCAATTATCTTTGCAATATTAGCCCCGATTATGGCAAGACTACTTTATTTCGCGATTTCAAGAAAGAGAGAATATCTCGCAGATGCTTCGGGCGCGAGGTTAACGAGGTATCCGGAAGGTTTGGCTTCTGCACTTGAAAAAATTTCTCGATGTACAGATGAACTTCAATCTGCAAACAAAGTTACTGCTGCAATGTATATTGCAAATCCCTTAAAGAAGAAAGGAATGAAGTTATCCGATTTAACAAGCACTCATCCCCCGATTTCCGAAAGAATAAGGATATTGAGAGGAATGATGCATGGACACGGTGCTAATTTTAGTGATTACCAGAAATCTTTTTCTTCCGTTAAGAGATCTCCGTCTGTTATTATTCCTGCCTCAGGTTTAACTGATAAAAATGTTCTTCCTTTAAGGGAAGCCGGAGAAAAACTGACCGGGCAATTTTCGGTTGCCGATGAAAAAAGAAAAATGGGAAATATTATGATGGCAGTAAATAATTATTCATCTATAACATGCCAGTGTGGAATGAAAATAAAAATTCCTCCCGGCTTCGGAACTAACAAGCCGGAAGTTATCTGTCCGAAATGCGGAACGGTGCATAAGGTTTCTGTTGCCGAACAGATGAGAAGTGGAGTTGTGTAAATGGAAAAAGTTTTGAACCCACCCCTTTCATTCCCCTCCAGGGAGGGGAAACTCAATCCTTTTTTAAAAGTCCCCTCCTTTGGAGGGGATTTAGGGGTGGGTATATGAAACTTTACGTTGGCACGAGCGGCTACAGCTACAAAGAATGGAAGGGAAATTTCTATCCTGAAAAAATTAAACCACAGGAAATGCTTCCCTATTATGCAAAACATTTTTCAACTGTTGAGATTAACAATACATTTTACCGCATACCGAAGAAAGAAGTTTTTGAATCCTGGAAAGAACAGGTTCCTGCAAAGTTTAGATTTATATTGAAAGCGCCGCAGCTTATTACGCACATTAAAAGATTGAAGACCGATGTTAAAGATACTGTCGATTACTTTATAAAAGTTTCATCGGCGCTTGGGGATAAAAGGGGAGTTGTGCTTTTCCAGCTTCCGCCAAACTTTAAGCTTAACATAGAAAGACTCGAGCAGTTTATAAACATAGTTCCCAAAGAAATAAAAGCTGCCTTCGAGTTCCGGCACGAGGAATGGTTTATTGATGATGTTTATAATCTTTTAAGGAAAAGAAATTTTGCTCTCTGCCTTTCCGATACAGACGAAGAACCGATTCCCGTCTCGCCTTCGGCGAGCCGAGGCAAGAAAAACCTAATTAATACTGCCGATTGGAGTTACCTCCGTTTAAGAAGAATAAACTACACAAAGAAAAACCTTACCGACTGGCATAAAAAAATAGCCGAACAAAAATGGAAAGAAGCCTATATCTTCTTTAAGCATGAAGATGAAGGAAAGGGACCTGAGTTTGCAAAGAAGTTTATGGAGATAAAATCCTAAACTTATATACTTCTGTTGAACCCCGATGGGGTTCTTAAATTTATGTTGTTGTTTAATGTTATAAACGTTTATCCCGCAAGCGGGATATTAGAATTCCGTCAGGAATTCAATGTTTGTAAAAAACGCGGATGCCCCAATATTTTTAGAACACCGTAGGTGTTCAACAGGGATAACAATGAAGTATTAAATCCTCACACCGTGAATCTTGGTAACAACAATCCAGGTTTTCCCTTCATCGAGAGTCCATTCCTGTTTCCAGTCAAAGGAATTCTTTACACAAATCCTTATTTATAGTCTTTTTTAGTACAGATTAAGGGTTGACAATAAAATCTTTAAATCCTATGTTCCCATTTACCGGTTTGGAATATCACAAAATTATTATATAAAACAAGTGCGGTATTTCTCCTTCTGAAAATCCGATAACAACGAAAGGGTCCAGCAATGACGAAAACAGTCGCAGGAATACTTAGAAGTAAAGGATACGACATTCTTACAATTAATGCGGATGCTACAGTATTTGAGGCCCTTGAGATTATGGCAAAGAATGGCGTGGGTGCTTTGCTTGTAATGGAAAGCGAAAGGCTCGCCGGGATAATGTCAGAACGGGATTACGCAAGAAAAGTTATCCTTCTCGGTAAATCATCGAAGGAAGCAAAAGTTAAAGAAATTATGTCGGATAAAGTTTTGTTTGTTCATCCTCATCGCACCGCAGAAGAATGTATGGCAATTATGATAAACAAAAGAATAAGACATTTGCCGGTTGTCGAAAATGATACTCTTGTTGGTGTGATTTCTATAGGTGACGTTGTTAAAGCAATTATAGATGAAAAATCTTTTGTTATCGAACAGCTTGAAGAATATATAACCGGAAGGAAAATTCCTACGGAGATTTGATTAGATAAACTTTGGGGGCATTTTCTTTTTACCTTTTGATATGATCATTTAACTTTGCAATAAACCCAAAGTTTTATCTCCAATTTATTTATTTTTGATTGTCGCACATTTTAAATGAAAAATGAAAAAGATAAATCTCGATACCTTTGAACGACTTCTTGCTTGTGATAGTTTAAAGTCTTTGAAGAAAGATCTTATAAACATTAAAACAAAGTTTGAGAAAGCTTCACCAGCCAATTCTATAATTTCTGTAAGATTGAATGGAAAAGCCGAAAATATTAGCTCAGAGTATTTGATTAACGAAGTCGACCAGATAATTAATACTTACACTCTTGAAAGAAGCAGGTATTATCTTAAACGATTGATAAAAAGTCTAAGGGAGGAAAAAAAAGGAAAGATAAATGATCTTAACCTGAACAGGTGGAAAGAATATGATGATATTTTTACAGATAGTCTGTGGGTTTTAAAAAAGAGGGACCGTTCCGGTGGACACAAAGCATCTTACTGGGGAAATTTTATTCCACAGATTCCAAACCAGCTCTTAAGAAGATACACAAAAAAAGGTGAGTGGGTTCTTGATACATTTCTTGGAAACGGGACAACTTTAATTGAATGTAAAAGACTTGGGAGAAATGGAATCGGAGTCGAGCTGCTTGAAAATATATCATTATCTGCGAAGAAAATTATTGAAAAGGAGAAAGCAGATAATAAAATTATTACAGAAATTATTAATGCTGATAGTTCGCAACTCGATTACAAAAAGGAACTAAAGAGAACCGGGATAAAGTCGGTGCAGTTTTTAATAATGCATCCTCCTTACTGGGATATTATTAAATTCAGCAAGAAAAAAAATGATCTCTCAAACGCCAAAACAATTGATGAGTTTCTCAAACTTTTCGGAAAGATTGTTGATAAAACATATCCCTTGCTTGATAACGGGAGATACTTTGCACTCGTAATCGGAGACAAATATTCAAAAGGGGAATGGATTCCGCTTGGTTTTTATACAATGCAGGAAGTGTTGAAGCGAGGATATAAGTTAAAGTCAGTCATTGTAAAGAATTTTGAAGAGACAAAAGGAAAAATGAGTCAAAAGGAATTATGGAGATACCGTGCACTCGCCGGGGGTTTTTACATTTTTAAGCATGAATATATATTTCTGTTCCAGAAATGATTACAAGATTCCAAAATTAAAAGATTGAAAGATTTATTAAGTTTCAATTGAATGACTAATGACAATGAATGACCAATGACTAAAAGATGAATCTTACTCAAATAGAATCCGAACTTAAAAAGAGATTAGCATATCCATACAAATGGGGACAAAAGCAAAATGACTATTTCGATAACCAAACAAATTTTATTTACCACACAGATTCTTTTGAAAAATTACTGAATGAAATTGATAATCGTTTTAAATCTAATCCTGATTATAAAAAATATTTTAATTATTCTTTGAACAGGTGGTACAATTTCTGGTCTGCGCATGCTGTTGAAAAAATTTTTTGTTCATTGCCGAATGTTGAGCCTGCGCTTGATGAAAAAGACAAGCTCGTTGATTTTACAATTGACGGTGTAAAGTTCGATCATAAAACTTCCATCTTTCCAAAGAACTTTCCGTATTCTGTAAAGGAAGCAGTAAAGAAAACAGATGAATTAATAAGATGGCTTTACAAACATCAATCACAACAGAAAAGAATGCATCTTAAGAACAGGCTGTTCATTGTTCTTTACGCAAACAATGGTGAACACTGGAAACTAAAAGCAGAAATATCCTGGCTTAAAGAAAGAATTGTGAAGTATATGACAGGGTTTAACCCGAACTTTCTTTTGAAGTTTCAACTTGAGAAAAACAGCTATGCTTTAGCTGATGTTATTTGGGCTGTAAAAGATTAACAAATTTAAAATGATTTGTTAAGCTATTGCAATATTGATTTCTCAAATGTATTTTCCCTCCATAAAAACAAAGGAACTCCCATGAAACTATTTACTATGTTACTTGTGTTAGCATTCATAGCATTATTTCAGAATAATGTTTTCTCTCAGGAAATTCCCAACGCAGGATTTGAGAATTGGACAGACGGCACACCCGACGGCTGGTACACCGATAACTTCGCACCATATTGGGTTCCTGTTACACAATCCTCCCAAAGCCATTCAGGTTCATCTGCTGCAAAATTGGAAGTAGTCTCTTATTTGAATTCGAATTATCCACCATATATATGGTCAGGCTTGGGCGCTTATCAAGGATTTCCTGTTTCTCAAGCTTATGGTAGTTTAACAGGATACTATCAGTTTAACCAGGTTGGTAATGATATAGTATATGTGGATGTTTGGATGCAAAAAAATGGTGGATATGTTGGGTATGGGGCAACATTAATTAACGCAGGTACAAACGGTTATAATCAATTTGTTGTGCCAATATACTATTATCAAAACGAGGTACCTGATACTGCTTCAATCTGGATTGGGATAAGCGATAGCTCAGGAGGAGATATAGATGCCGGTTCCTTTGTTCTTCTTGACGATCTAGCATTCGGTGGAGTTGTTGGTGTTAATGATAAATCGCCATTGGCAGAAACATTCCAATTAAAACAAAATTATCCAAATCCATTTAACCCTTCAACAACAATTGAGTTTTCAGTTCCCGAAGCATCAACTGTTGAGATGAAGGTTTACAATGTTCTTGGAGTTGAAGTAGCATCATTGGTTTCAGGTAATTATTCACCGGGTAATTATAAAGTAAACTTTAATGGCGAAAATCTTGCAAGTGGAATTTATCTCGCCAAAATAATTGCTAATTCCAAAGCTGATAATCGTACTTTTACTAAAACTGTAAAGATGACTTTGCTTAAGTAAAATAATATTGTAAGAATATTTTTTAAGCCGGAGAGTGCACTTAATCTCCGGTTTTTTATTTTTAAAATTATATTTATGAAGATTATTATGATTCACTTGTTGAAAATTAATTGATGTTCACTTTACTACCTCTCGGCGGTGCCAGGGAAATTGGGGCAAGCTGCTTTTATCTGAATATAGAAGGAACTGGTATAATACTCGATTGCGGGATGCATCCGAAAAAAAACGGCTTGGATTCTCTCCCCGCATTTGATTTAATAAAAGATCTTCCTGTTGATTTTGTATTGATATCGCATGCTCATCAAGATCATTTGGGAGCGCTTCCATTTCTTGTAAAAAAACATCCTTATGTAAGAATAATAACTACTCCTCAAACACGGGCAATTGCTGAGTTAACCCTGCATGATTCAGTATCAATTTTAAAGGAACAAACCGGTGAAGATGAGGGAATTGATTTTTACACTCACGAAGAAATCGATTTGCTGATTCAATCAATTGAATATAAAGCTTATGAGGAGGAATTTTCAATAACAGGCTACAAACATAATTCGTCCGAACCAATTAAAGTTACTTTCTTTGATGCGGGGCATATACTTGGTTCAGCTGGAATTTTGATAGAATTTGATAATCGCAAATTGTTTTATACCGGAGATATAAATCTTAATACTCAGGAATTACTTAAAGGAGCGGAACTCCCCAAAACTAAAGTTGATACTTTATTAATGGAAACCACTTATGGAAGCACAGATTCATCACAACTCAGAAACTGGAATGATGAATCAGAAATGTTTGCAAAGGAAGCAAACAAAATTATTAATGGAGGGGGGTCAATATTAATTCCTGTTTTTGCCCTAGGTAAAACCCAGGAAGCTCTTGCAGCGATATGGAACTTAATGCAAAAGAAGAAACTTATCGAAACAGATATTTATACAGGCGGTTTGGGAACTAAAATAAATCGTGTTTATGACTATAACAGGTATGTTGTTAAATATTCAAATCCCGAATTTGAATTAAGTAAAATTCCGCAGAAAAATATTTATGAAGTTGAAAACCATGAAGACTTTTTTAAAACACCTTCAATTGTTCTTGCATCGAGTGGAATGATGCTTGAAAAAACCATTTCATTTCAACTCGGCAAGAGCTGGCTTAAGCGAAGTAACGCTGCAATTTTTACTGTCGGATTTATGGAAGAAACTACTCCCGGCTACAAATTTGCAAACTCAATAAAGGGTAACACAATAAAGTTTTCAAACAATGATGAACATAGTCAAGTAAAATGCATTATAAAAAACTTTAGGTTCAGCTCCCACACAAAACGGGAAGGACTTCTTGAAATAGTTACAAGATTAAGGCCCGATAATGTAATTTTGGTACATGGAGATTCTCCCGCAATTAACTGGGCAGGCGCTTCCATTCTTAAGAATCTCAAAAATGTAAGGGTTTTCAATGCTGAGAAGGGGAAGAAAATATTAATAGGTTAAATGCATTGTCGGTATAGTAATTGTGGCAAAACCAGATAATAATATAAATAACCGGGGCTAATCTTGGATCTTCATAAGAGAAGAATAGTAGCTTTTGTCGCAGGCAAACTTATAAGCGGAAAAGAAATAAACAAATTATTTGATCAATCAAATTCAAGATACGCCGAGATACTTGGCGATGTCACAGTTACAAAAATTAATGTGTATGAAGTTGAGAGAAATGAATTAATTACCGGGAGTGGCGACGCAAAAGGAATTTCGCTTTACGATTTTACTACTGCCAAGTTTATAGATTTGAAAATTGATAAAGAACAATTCGATGGATTTGACTATGAGTCAAAGAAAATTTTTTACGGTGAAGTAAAAGATAATACTGTCTCTCTGTTTGATTTCCAGGATTCCAAACATCATCACTATATAATGTTAAGCCCAAATGAAGAAGTTCAAAGCGGCATGGGGCTTTTAATATAGGTCCTTCTCTTTCAGTCGAAAATCAGGTTAAGAATTACTAACTTTATTCACATCTTAAAAAAAATCTTGGTACAATAGTGAGAATCTTTTTCTCCTTTTTATTTTTAATATCTGCGGTAATAATTTATCCCCAGCAGAAACTCACTCTCGAAGACATTTCTCATTCCGGTAAATTCATAGAAAAAAAATTAGATAATGTTCAATGGATGCCGGATGGATTCTCATTTACATATACAAAAGTTAATCCTGAAACGGGACTTAACGATATTTATAAATACGATGTTAAATCAAAGAAAGATTCGCTGATTATAAAAGGAAATTCCCTGCTTTATGATGGACAGGCAGTAGCATTGAGTAGTTATTCTTTTTCAAATGATGGAAGATCCCTGTTGTTTTCGGCACCCGAACGAAAGATCTGGCGGCACTCGAAATATGCTTCTTATTATATTCTCAATCTTGAAAGTAAAAAAATATTTTCGCTTGAAAAAAACTCGCCTTATCTCAGAAATGTAAAGATTTCTCCCAATAGTAAATATGTCGGATATGTTTACAATAATAATATTTATGTTGCCGATTTAATTACAGGTGGTGAACAACAAATAACAAACGACGGCGACAAAAATGTTCTTAACGGAGTATTTGATTGGGTTTATGAAGAAGAATTCAGCTTAATTGATGCCTGGAGGTGGTCGCCGGACAGTAAAAAAATTGCTTTCTGGAGACTTGATCAGACAAGAGTAAAAGAATTTTATCTTGATGATGAAATGAGCCGTTATAATGAAATAACAGTGTTAAAATATCCTAAAGTTGGGGAGCAAAATTCCATTGTAAAAATTGGTGTTTATGATCTTGAAAAAAATAAGACAAACTGGATGGACATTGGCAGCGAAACAAATATCTACATACCACGTATTTACTGGACAAACACTTCAAATAAACTTGCAATAATGAGATTAAACCGACATCAAAATCACTTAGAATTATTGGTCTGCAATTCAAACACTGGACAATCTGGCGTTATAATTTCTGCTAGCAATAACACCTGGGTTAATGCTGAACATGATATTTTATTTTTGCAAAACAAAGATGAAATTATCTGGACATCTGAAAGCAGCGGTTTTAATCATGCATATCTTTATGATTATAATGGAAAACTTATAAACCAGATAACAAAAGGAGATTGGGAAGTAACTTCAGTTGAAGCCGTCGATGAAGAAAACGGGTTGCTTTATTTTTATGGGAAGAAGGATTCCCCGGTTGAACAAAACATATACAAAATAAATCTTGATGGAAAAAATCTTGAAAGAATATCTCTCGATAATGGTTGGCACACGTCCAATTTTTCTCCCAGCTGTAAATATTTTATAGATGATTATTCTTCTGCAAGTTCGCCAACATCAATATCATTGAGAAATTCGGATGGTTCAATTATGACTAAACTTGTGGATAATGATAATCTTCTCGATGGTTATAATTTATCCTTTCCAAAGTTTTCTTCGTTCGGTACTTCGGATGGAGTTGAACTAAATTATTATATGATAAAACCAGCAGATTTTAATCCGGATAAAAAATATCCTGTTATTGTTTATGGTTACGGTGGCCCGGAATCACAAACAGTTGTCGATTCATGGGGGAGATCACGTGAATTGTGGCATCAGTTTATGGCTCAGAACGGGTATATAGTTTTTTGTGTCGATAACAGGGGCACCGGAGGAAGAGGGAAACAATTTAAGGATTTTGCTTATGGAGATATGAGTAAGTGGTCAGTTCACGACCAGGTTGAAGGAGCAAAATTTCTATGTTCCCTTTCTTACATTGATAGTTCAAGAATAGGTTTTTGGGGTTGGAGCGGAGGAGGGTATCTTACATTAATGATGATGACAAGAGGCTCGGAATATTTTACAACGGGAGTTTCAGTCGCGCCGGTTTCCGATCTTCATCTTTATGATGATATTTGGACTGAAAGATATATGGGTTTGCCTGATGAAAATAAAACGGGGTATAAAACAGCTAATGCTCTGAATTATGCAGATCAATTGAAGGGGCATTTACTTATTATTCACGGGACAGGTGACGATAATGTTCATTTCCAGAATTCGCTCCAAATGATAAATGAACTGCAGAAAAAATTGAAACAATTTGATTTGATGATTTATCCGGACAAAAGACATGATATTGCTGGAAGAAGCAGCCAACTCCATTTGTTTATATTAATTAGTAATTATTTCTTTAATAATCTTTAATCTTTTAATATGAGTGTTGCTGAACTAAGAAAAACTGTAAGAAAATATTCCAATCCTGAAAAAGGCAAATTCCTCCAAAGATTTTTCAAAACAGGTAAAGGGGAATACGCTGAAGGTGATATTTTTGCAGGAATAACTGTCCCTGTTTCAAGAACAATAGCAAGACAGTTTAAAAGTTTGAATTTTTCCGAACTTTCTAAGGTTATTAAATCAAAAATTCATGAAGAAAGATTAATCGCTCTTTTTATTCTTGTTGATAAAATGAAAAAAACCGAAGAAAAAGAAAGAGAAAGGATTTATAAATTTTATTTAAAGAATCTAAGATATGTAAATAACTGGGATCTTGTTGATCTTTCCGCAGACAAAATTGTTGGCGAGTATCTATTCGATAAAAAACGAGAATTACTTTTTAAACTTGTAAGAGGTAATCTTTGGGAAAGAAGGATTGCTGTTTTATCATCATTCAATTTTATCAAGAAAAATGATTACAAAACAACATTAAAAATTTGCAAACTTCTTTTAAATGATAAGAAGGACCTCATTCACAAAGCTACGGGCTGGATGCTTCGTGAAATAGGAAAAAGAGATTTGAGGACCGAAGAAGATTTTCTGAAATTATATTATAAGAAGATGCCGAGAACGATGCTACGTTATGCAATTGAAAAATTTCCTGAGAGAAAAAGAAAATCATATTTATTTGGGAAAATTTAGTAAGTAAATAGTTATGATAGACGAAATTCTTTTAAATGCACTTAAAGGAGTAAACGCACACGTTGATCCCCGGAATGCTGTCGAAGCTTTAACAATTGAAGTCGCTGGAAAAGAGATTAAAAACTCGCCTTATACTATCTGGCAAATACTTAAACATATAAACTTTTGGCAGGAGAGATTTATCAGCTATATAAAGGAAGATTATACACGGCCGTCATTATCGGCAAAAGAAGGCTGGTCGTTTTCGGCTTCTCCTTCGAATGAAGAAGAACTTCAAAATGAAATAAAAAAATTTAAACTAAGCCTTGATGAAGTGAACAATTTTAACAAAGAGGAATTGGAGAAAAAAGCTCAGCGATATAAATCCGGGTATGATGTTTTGCAGGCAATGGCTTCTCACATTTCTTATCATATAGGCGAAATAGTTTTGATGAGGAGAATGCTCGGAAGCTGGCCTCCTCCTTCCGGTGGAGACACATGGTAATAATAACATTTATATTGGCATGAAAAGAGTAAATATTCCAGCAGAAACAATTTGGGAAGATGAAGTTGGTTATTCACGAGCAGTAAAAATTGGCAATGTAATTGAGGTTTCAGGTACGGCAGCAGTTGATAATAATCAAATAGTCGGGAAAGAAAATGCGTATGAGCAAACTAAATTTATTCTTGAGAAGATTAAGAAGACACTTGAGTCACTTGGTTCAGGAATGAATGACGTGGTAAGGACCAGGATATATGTTACGGATATTTCCAGATGGGCGGAGATAGGTAAAGCACACGGCGAGTTCTTTAATAATATCAAACCGGCAACCTCAATGGTGGAAGTAAAATCACTTATTGATCCGCATATGTTGGTCGAGATTGAAGCGACAGCTGTAATCAATATTGATTAAGTTTTTTTCAATAACTTTGACAAATTATTTTATCTTCGTATTTAATTCTTAAACTATTCAGGGAAATTATTAATGAGCCTAAAAAACGATTCTGTCTTTTTCACTGACAAGGAGGATTTAAAAAGTTTCTCGCTTACAAACCAGTTTGCAGAACATCTTGAGTTCTTTTTAGTCAAAGATAAGTTTACTGTTACCGAAGATGATGCTTACTTTTCTCTTTCATTGTCGATAAGAGACAGAATGGTAAGGCGCTGGCTAAGAACTCAGCAAAAGTATAAAGATGAAGACGCAAAGAATGTTTATTATCTTTCATTAGAATTTTTAATGGGGAGATTACTGGGGAACTCACTTATTAATCTCGGTTTTTATGATGAGTGTTATAATATTCTTAAAGAAAATGACTACAGCCTTGAAAAGATACGCGACTGTGAACACGATATGGGTTTGGGCAATGGTGGCTTGGGAAGGCTTGCAGCCTGCTATCTCGATTCACTTGCAACTCTTGAATATCCTGCATTTGGTTATGGAATAAGATACGAGTTTGGAATTTTTGATCAGAAAATAAATAATGGTTACCAGGTTGAAAAACCGGACAACTGGCTTGCTTATGGGAACCCCTGGGAGATTTTAAGAAGAGAATTAACTTATACAGTTAAGTTTAACGGAACGGTAACGTCTTTCGAAGATGAAGAAGGTAACAGCAAATTTGAATGGGTCGATTCAAAGGATGTTCTTGCAGTTGCTTATGATGTCCCGGTTCCCGGATATAAAACAGATACGGTAAACAGTTTAAGATTATGGGAGGCTAAACCAACTAAAGAATTTGACTTCGAGGAATTTAACACTGGTAATTACATTGCTGCCGTGCAGAGTAAAAATGAATCGGAGAATATTTCAAAAGTTTTATATCCCAATGATTCAATTACAGAAGGAAAATTTTTAAGACTAAAACAGCAATACTTTTTCGTCTCAGCAACTCTCCAGGATATAATCCGGAAATATCACATCAACCATGAAAAATTTGATAAGTTTCCAGAGAAAGTAGCGATTCAGCTCAACGATACTCATCCTGTTATTGCTATACCCGAGCTAATGAGAATTCTTTTGGATGAAAATAATCTTGGCTGGAATGAAGCCTGGGATATAACTACCGGAACATTTGCTTATACAAATCACACAGTTGTTCCGGAAGCTCTTGAAGAATGGTCGGAAAGTATTATGAAAGAACTTCTCCCGAGACATTTGCAAATTATTTACGAGATCAACAGAAGATTTTTAGAATTTGTTAAGGAAAATTATTCAACCGATACTTTGATTATTGATCGGCTTTCTATAATAAAAGATGGTTCCGACCGGAGAATAAAAATGGCAAACCTTGCAATTGTAGGATGTCATTCAATTAACGGTGTTGCGGAACTTCATACAAAAATTCTCAAGGAAAAAATATTTTATCATTTTTATAAACTCTTTCCTCAAAAGTTTAAAAACATTACTAACGGAATTACACCCAGAAGATGGCTCTTAACTGCGAATCCCCTTTTATCCGGATTGATCTCGGATGTGATTGGTACAAAATGGGTTACTGAACTAAACGATTTGAAAAAACTTAAAAAATTTGTAAATGATAAAGATTTTCTTGAAAACTGGAGAACATCCAAATGGTTAAGCAAAAAATTGTTGATTGAATACATTGAGCAGGAACATAAAATTAAAATTAATCCCGAATCTCTTTTTGATGTGCAAATCAAAAGATTTCACGAATATAAACGCCAATTATTAAATGTTCTTCATGTTATTACAATTTACAACAGGATTAAGGATAATCCTAAAATTGAAATGGTTCCCCGCACAGTAATAATCGCAGGTAAAGCAGCTCCTGCATATTGGATGGCAAAACTAATAATTAAACTAATAAATTCTGTTGCGGGTGTTGTAAATAACGATCCCGATGTTGGTGATAAACTAAAATTAGTTTTTCTGAAAAATTATTCTGTTACGCTTGCCGAAAAAATAATCCCGGCATCAGATCTTTCGGAACAAATATCAACTGCTGGATTAGAGGCATCTGGAACCGGTAATATGAAGTTTGCTTTGAACGGGGCTTTGACGATCGGGACAATGGATGGAGCAAATATTGAAATAAGAGAAGAGGTGGGAAAAGATAATATTTTTATTTTCGGACTCCTTGCCGAAGAAGTTGAGAAGTTAAAACAAAAGGGATACGACCCGAAAGATTATTACAATAAAATTCCGGATTTAAAAAGAGCTGTCGATATGATTGCAAATGATTTCTTTAATAGGGAGGAACCCGGAATATTTAAGGACATTATAGACAGCTTAATGAATATAGACTACTATTGTCTGTTTGCTGATTACGAATCATATATAAAAACACAGGATGAAGTGGGCAAACTTTATCTCAAACAGGATGAATGGACAAAAAAATCAATTTACAATGTTGCGGGAATGGGGAAGTTTTCCAGCGACAGATCGGTTAAAGAATATGCTTCCAAAATCTGGAAAGCTAAACCTGTAAAAGTTAAAATAAAAAAATAAAGCAACCTTCAAGGTTTATTTAGATTAATTTAATGACTAATGTACCAATACCAAGGGTAAAGATATGTTGCATTTCCAGCATCGAAGAAGCAAAATTAGCTATAAAACATGGGGCTTCGGCAGTTGGGCTTGTTTCGGAAATGCCGAGTGGTCCCGGGCCGATACCGGAAGAATTAATTGAAGAAATAGCCGCGACTATTCCTCCCGGTGTTTCCACTTTCCTTTTAACAAGTAAACAGGATGTTGATTCTATTATTGAACAACAAAGAAAAACAAAAATAAATACGATTCAGCTTGTCGATAGATTACTTTATGGCACTCACACCGATCTTAGAACAGCGCTTCCCGGAATTTCAATTGTGCAGGTAATTCATGTAAGGGGAGAAGAATCTGTTATAGAAGCAGTTGATGTTTCTAAATATGTTAATGCAATTCTTCTTGATTCGGGAAATCCATCCTTAAAAATAAAAGAGCTTGGAGGAACTGGAAGAGCTCATGATTGGGAAATAAGTAAAAGGATAGTTGAATCTGTTAATGTGCCGGTTTTTCTTGCAGGGGGTTTGAAGCCAGAAAATGTAAATGATGCCATTAAAAAAGTAAAACCTTTTGGTGTAGATGTTTGCAGTGGTGTAAGAACAAATGGAAATCTTGACGAAATAAAATTAAAGACATTTTTTGAAAATGTGGTAAACTCAGAACGATGATTAATGAATAGTTAATTGCAAGATTTAAAACTAATTTGCGCTGCTTTAGTTCATGAATTAAATTAGAGGAACAAAAAAACGGAATTAAAATTGGAATTTAAAGTTCATCCCGATGTTAGAATTGGTCATATTCATTTAACGGTTTCCGATCTTCAGAAATCCTTAGGCTTTTACAGAGATATTCTCGGTTTTGAAATTACAACTTATTATGGAGACTCTGCAGTTTTCCTTTCAGCCGGTGGTTATCATCATCATATTGGATTAAATACGTGGAATGGAAAGGGAGCCACATCTCCACCCGCCGGGCATACTGGGTTATATCATTTTGCAATTCTTTATCCAAACAGAAAAGAATTGGCCAGGGTTTTAAAAAGGCTTTATGAAAAAAATTATCCACTAGAAGGGGCTTCAGATCATGGGGTTTCCGAAGCAATTTATCTTAGGGACCCGGATGGAAACGGTGTTGAGCTTTACACAGATCGGGAACTTGAAGAGTGGCCAATTGATTCCGAAGGACATTTACAAATGACGACTAATCATCTCGACGTTCTTGGATTGCTATCTGAATTAGATGAATAAGAAAACCAGTAATAAAATCTTATTTTTATTAGCTTAAAATAATCCTCAGGGAGAAATATAGAAAGCGAGCTGTCCATGAAAATTTTAAGTAATAAAATTTTAGTATTAATATTTATAATCATTCCTTTTCAACTTATTCTTTCGCAGAATATTGAAAAGATAAAAGGTAAGTGGCTTGGTACTTTAAAACTTCCTGCTATAGAATTAAGAGTTGTATTTAATGTATCCGAGAGTGAAGACGGCTCCTTAAAAACTACGTTTGATAGCCCCGACCAGGGTGCTTATGGAATTGCCGTTGATTCAACAATCTATGATTATCCCAACGTCAGGTTTGTGATTTTGGCTGCAAAAGGTTTTTACGAAGGTAAATTCGATCAGGATAGTATTATTGGAAAGTGGACACAAGGTATGCCGCTTCCACTCACTCTTAAAAAAACAAAAAAACTTGAAGAGTTTCAAAGACCTCAACAACCCAAACCCCCATATCCATATAATGAAGAAGAAGTTTCTTATCCTAACGAAAAAGCAGGCTTAACTTTAGCCGGAACATTCACATATCCCAAGGAGGGAAATTCTTTTCCTGCAGTAGTTCTTATTTCTGGTTCTGGAGCACAAAACAGGAATGAAGAACTTTTTGGACACAAACCATTCCTTGTACTTGCAGATTATTTAACAAGGAATGGGATTGCAGTTTTAAGATTTGATGATAGGGGTACTGCAAAATCAACAGGGGATTTTTCATCAGCTACAACCAAAGATTTTGTTTCAGATGCTTTGGCCAGCGTCGAATATTTAAGATCGCGCAAAGAAATTAACAAAAATGAAATCGGATTAATTGGACATAGTGAAGGTGGATTAATTGCTCCTCTCGCTGCGGTTGAATCTCCCGATGTTGATTTTATAGTGTTAATGGCCGGGACAGGGATAATCGGTAAGGAACTTCTAAAAAAACAAACTGCGCGTATCTTAAAAGCAAACGGTTACGATGAAGAAAAAATTAAAAGGGATATTAATGTATTATCACAAATGTACGAAGTAATCGTTACTGAGAAAGATACTTCTGTTGCAAGAGAAAAGCTTAAAGAGGTTTTTGATAAAAATTATGCTGTGTTAACAGATGAAGAGAAAAAAGAAATTGGAGAACCAAATCAGTTTTTTAATAACCAGACAAAAATTCTTCTTAGCTCCTGGTTCAGATTTTTTCTCAAGTATGATCCTTATCCAGCTTTGACGAAAGTGAAGGTTCCTGTTCTGGCAATTAATGGTGAAAAAGATTTACAGGTCCCTCCCAAAGAAGATCTTGAAATGATTGAAAAAGCATTAAAGGAAGGTGGTAATAAAAATTATAAGGTTATTGAGTTTCCTGGTTTAAATCATTTATTTCAGACTGCCGAAACTGGCTCTCCTGCGGAATATTCAAAGATTGAAGAAACAATAGCTCCGGTAGTACTA
>Ga0210099_1000167_pt1 | contig 24784 bp, 19 predicted proteins | sample Joice_ThreeSqA_D_4_FD_184872 | JGI IMG/M metagenome (GOLD analysis project Ga0210099, IMG submission 184872) | Wetland microbial communities from San Francisco Bay, California, USA, that impact long-term carbon sequestration - Joice_ThreeSqA_D2... | ecosystem: Environmental > Aquatic > Marine >...
TCTTTTTGTACATACTGGCGGTTCGCACAATAACCTAACCGATGACTATGCTGCAATTCCAAAAGAAATGAAGACTGTTGCTTCCGCGTTTGGCAAGAAGGTTTGTAGGGAGATCGAGTTCGATGATTTTTTGGCGAACATTAATAAGATTCGCGATAAAGTCAGTGATAGAGCAATTCTTCGTACGTATCATTTCTTAAGAGAAAATGAGAGGGTTATTAAACAAGTTGAAGCTTTGCGCAAAAATGATTTCAATACTTTTCTTGAATTAGTAAATGATTCAGGAAATTCATCTTTCAAATGGCTTCAGAATATATATTCGGGAAATGATGTTTCATATCAACCTGTTTCTCTTGTTCTTGCTATGACTGAAAATTTTATTAATGAACTTGGAGAAGGAGCTTGCCGGATTCATGGAGGTGGATTTGAGGGAACTATACAGGTATTTCTTCCATCTTCATCTGCGGAGAGTTTTAAAAAATACATAACAAATATTTTTGAAGATTATTCAGTCTTAAATCTAACGATCCGGCAGGCGGGCGCTGTGAGAGTTACTGAAATTTGACAAACAACTAAAAAATTAAGGACTAAAACATGGAACTTGGAATTGCAGACATAAGTGTGTTTGTTGCATTCGTACTTGTAGTTGTTGGTACTAGTATGTACAAGAGTCGCAAAGAAGAAACAGGAGAAGATTACTTCCTGGCAAGCAGGGGATTAGTCTGGCAAATAATAGGTATCTCTTTAATTGCAGCTAATATTTCCTCAGAGCAGTTTGTAGGAATGTCCGGGCAAAGTGCTGGTGAGGTTGGTCTTGCAATTGCAAGTTACGAATGGATGGCTGCAATTACACTTGTGTTTGTTGCATTTCTCTTTCTTCCAAAATTCTTAAGCAGCGGAATTTATACTATCCCGGAATTTCTTGAGTACCGGTATAATTCAACCGCCCGATCTTTAATGGCATTTTATACAATGATTATTTACGTGGGAGTTACGATTTCGGCAGTTATCTATTCGGGTGCCATTACAATCTATACAATATTTAACGTCAATATGGAAACCGCTGTTTGGTCTATAGGAATAATAGCTGCACTTTACACAACCTGGGGAGGATTAAAAGCGGTCGCCTGGGCAGATGTGTTTCAAGGTTCTGCTTTAATTCTCGGTGGTGCGGTTGTTCTTGTATTTGGTTTAATTGCTGTTGGCGGGTTTGATGCTTTCTTTCAGCACAACCAGGATAAACTTCATATGGTCTTACCTGCTGACGATCCTGTTTTGCCATGGACAGCACTTGTTATAGGGTTATGGATTCCTAACTTTTACTATTGGGGTTTGAATCAATACATAACTCAAAGAACATTAGCTGCAAAAAGCCTGCGTGAAGGACAGCGCGGGATTATTTTTGCTGCGGCGCTAAAACTTATAATTCCTTTTGTTATAGTTTTCCCGGGTATAATGGCTGCGCAGCTTTATGGTGGGACTATGAAAAACACCGACGCAGCATATCCATTGTTGATAAAAAAATTAATACCTGCGGGGCTTCGCGGTTTTATGTTAGCCGCAATTGCGGGAGCGGTAATCAGTTCATTAGCCTCTATGCTAAATTCTGCTTCAACTATTTTCACTTTGGACCTTTACAAAAAACATTTCAAAAAAGATGCATCTCAAAAGAATCTTGTTTTAACAGGACGTTTGATGACAATAATATTTGTTTTAATCGGGTGTATTATTGCACCTTATCTCGGTGATCCAAGTTTTAAAGGAATATTTACATATATACAGGAATTTCAAGGATATATTTCGCCGGGTATTCTCGCAGCATTCGTCTTTGGTTTTGCTGTTAAAAAAGCTCCGCCCTCTGCCGGCGTTGTAGCATTGGTTGCCTGTGTGCCTGTTTATGGATTCTTGCAATGGCAGTTTAATGAGATAGCTTTTCTAAACAGGATGGCAATCACTTTTGGAGTGGTGTTACTGCTTATGACAATAATTACTATTGTTAAACCTTTGAAGGAACCTATTAAATTACCTCAAAGAGAAAATTTTGATATGGCCCCAACTCCTAAATTGATTGGACTGGGCATTTCGGTTATAGTTGTAACACTTGCACTGTATGTAATTTTCTGGTAAAAATAAATTAATATAAAATAAATTGGGGTGAACATAGATACCAGTGCTTGAATCTGGTACAAATATTTTTCGTTATTAATTACAACGGGTGAAATATCTCAAAGTATAACAGTAATTCATAACCCGCAAAGTAAGTCTTACAAGTAAAAAGTTTCGGAAAATTTTCTTGCCTACCCAAAACCATTTTTTTTCTTACTCATTTAATGGCATATTTTTTTCTAAAATTTTAAACTGTAAACGTCTTTAATATCAATATGAAAAAAGCCGATTTGAAGGAAGTCTACACTCTAAAAAAGATTAGAAACAAAGACATCGGGGCAGGAAAAGCATACCAAGTGAAAGTTTTTATTTGAATAATTTTTTGTTCTATCTACTAATATAAATTTTTGAACCAAGGGTGGTTCATTCACTATTTAATATTTCAATTAGTTAAACTTAAATATGATTCTATAATTATAATTTCTACTCACTCTTGCTCTCTATTTCCTTCTGTTTCCAGATAGAAGTCGGGGGCAAGAGACAATTTAAACTTCACCAAATAAACTTTCAGACTGAAAGATTATAGTATAATTTGTTAAAAAGTTATAGCTTTAGTTATTACTAAATCTTAAACTTTGATGATGAAAATTTTATATTCTTGTCTTTCAAAAAGCTGGGGTGGACTTGAAATGGGTGCAGTTCAGGATGCAGAACAATTAGTAAAAAAAGGTCTAACTGTAGATTTTCTTTGCTTTCCCGGATCCCAAATAAATGTTGAAGCTAACAAAAGGGGAATGAAGTGTTTAACATCAAAAGTCTCCGGATATTTTCACCCGATACAGATAATAAAGCTTTCCCGGCTTATCAAAAAAAATCATTATCAACTTATACACACACATTTATCAAAGGATCTTTGGACACTTGTACCTTCACTTAAACTTGTGAACTCGGAGATTCCTTTGCTCCTTACCAAGCAAATGGGTTCCTTTGTGGTAAAAAAAGATTTTCTCCACAAACAGTTATATGATAGAGTTAACTTTATTTTGGCAATAAGCAAAGAAATTAAAAAGAATGTTTTTGAAACGTGTCCTGTAACAGAAGATAAAGTTTTGCTTCATCATAATAGTGTAAACATGGAAAGATTTAATCCTTCTTTTACAGATAGAACAAAGGTAAGGGATGAATTTGAAATTAGCGAAAGTGAGATCTTAATAGGGATGATTGCAAGACTAACTCATGGAAAAGGACATGAGGAATTTTTGTACGCAGCAAACAAATTAACAAAGTTGTATAATAACTTAAGGTTTTTAATCGTTGGTGAATCGAGTCAAGATGAAATTGAGTATGAAGAAAAAATCAAAGACCTTTCTGAAACTTATGAACTCAAGGGTAAAGTAATATTCGCTGGATTCAGAAGTGATACTCCTGATATTCTTGCTGCACTTGACATTTTTACTTTCCCTTCGCACAGCGAGGCTTTTGGAAATGCACTCGTTGAAGCAATGGCGATGGAGAAACCATCGGTTGCTGCAAGATATGGCGGTGTACTAGATATTGCAGAAGAAAATGTTACAAGTTATTTGTTTAGTAGAAAAGATGGGGACGATCTTACGGTTAAATTAAAATTGATGATTGACTCACCCGAAAAAAGAATTGAAATGGGTAAAGCTGCCAGGGAACGAGTCCTGAAAAATTTTGATGTCGAAAAACAAACTGAAAAATTGATTGCTTTTTATCAAAGAATAACTTCTTAAAGCAGTTCAATTTATAGCTTTCTTCCTTTATTAATTCCACTTGGCAATCTATTTTTATAGATTAACAATCGAAATATTTTATGCAATTGAAAGAAAATTATTGATGAAGCCTTCAACAGAAAATAAAAATGATGTTAAATTTTTGGGAGATATGCCCGCCGACCAATTCCGGAAATTTGGTTATGAGTTAATTGACTGGATTGCAAATTATTTTGAGAATGTAGAAGATTATCCCGTGTTGCCGCATATTAAACCTGGAGATATCAGAAAACAATTGCCTCTTTCTCCTCCTGATGAAGGCGAAACTATGGAAAAAATTCTTAAGGATATTGATAAAATAATAGTGCCCGGTTTAACACATTGGAATCATCCAAATTTTATGGCATACTTCAACTCATCTTCAAGTGGTCCTGGTATACTTGCGGAACTGCTTGCTGCAGTTTTCAATTCCAATGGAATGTTATGGAGAACGAATCCATCCTCAGCAGAACTTGAGCAACATACTCTCCAATGGTTAAGACAAATGCTTGGAATGCCGGAAGACTTTTGGGGAATTATGTATGATACCGCATCAGTAGCATCTATGCATGCAATTGCTGCAGCCCGCGAACAGGCTGGGATTAATGTGAGAGAGAAGGGTCTTGCGGGGAGAAATGATTTACCAAAATTAAGACTTTATGCATCAGAGCAGGCACATTCTTCAATAGATAAGAGTGCAATTACTCTTGGATTAGGATTAGAATCACTTAAAAAAGTTCCTACAGATGATGAATTCAGGATGCTGCCGGATGAATTGGATAAGGCAATTAAGGAAGATAAAAAAAATGGGTTACTTCCTTTTTGTGTTATTGCTACAGTTGGAACGACATCTACAACAAGCATTGATCCGGTAAGTAATATTGCAGATATATGTGAAAAGGAAAATCTCTGGCTCCATGTTGATGGTGCGCACGGCGGGTCCGCAGCAATAATTCCGGAGATGCAGTGGATATTTAAAGGAGTTGAAAGGGCCGATTCTTTTCTCATAAATCCTCACAAATGGCTTTTTCATCCGGTAGATATCACAGCGTTTTATACGCGTAAACCAGAAATCCTGAAAAGGGCATTTTCTCTTGTTGCAGATTATCTTAAAACTCCCGAAGAAAATATTGTCGATAATTATATGAATTACGGAATCCAGCTTGGAAGAAGATTTAGAGCATTAAAACTTTGGTTCACTATCAGATATTTTGGAGTTGAAGGATTAAGAGATAGACTTCGCTATCACCTTTTCCTTGGTAAGGAATTTACAACATGGTTAGATGCTTATCCCGCTTTTGAAAGAATGGCTCCTGTTCCAATGAGTACTATATGTTTCAGACTTCATCCTAAAAATATTAATGATGAAAACAAGCTTGAAGAATTAAATCTTGGTTTCTTCAAGGAGATCGATACAAACAGCGAGATATTGATTTCGCATACAAGGTTGAATGGCAAATATGTTTTGAGAGTAAATATGTCTGGTTTAAGAATGGAATTAAGACATATCAAAAAAGCCTGGGAAATTATCAAAACAAAAGCAGAAGAAATTTTAACGAAATTATAGAACACATTTAATAATTATTCGGTGGTCATCTGATTGTAATTCAATAGTCATTAGAATTTTGCAAAACCAATTTCATTTTTTATTTTTATACGAGGTTAATCAAACAATTATAACTTAAATAAAAGGAGATGAAATGGTTTCAATTATTTCTCTCTGGCTTCCCATCCTTCTCTCAGCCGTAGCAGTCTTTATTATCAGCTCACTTATTCACATGTTCCTGGGTTATCATAAGAATGATTTTGAGAAACTCCCATCGGAGGATCAGGTAATGAATGATTTAGGAAAATCAAATATTTCACCCGGTGATTATATGATGCCTTATTGTACAGATAATAAAGAAAGGCAGTCGCAGGAATTTAAGGACAAAGTAAATAAAGGTCCTATTATGATGATGACTGTTTTGCCAGCAGGACAAATGGGGATGGCGTCAAGTATGATATTGTGGTTTATCTATAGTGTAATAATTGGAATATTTGCAGCTTACATTGCAGGTCATGCTCTTGTACCAGGGGCAGATTATCTTGCTGTGTTCCGTTTTGCAGGCTGTACAGCCTTTGTTGGCTATAGTCTTGCATTAATGCAGAACAGTATTTGGTTTAAGAAAAAGTGGTCCGCCACAGTCAAATCTATGTTTGATGGCTTGATTTATGCATTTATTACTGCGGGGTTTTTTGGTTGGTTGTGGCCTGTTGTGTAAGGATTAATTGATCTGGAGGAGATGACATCTTTTTTTAGGATGTCATCTCTACTAATCAATTCTTTTCGAAAAGTCCAATCGTGTTTCCATCTATATCGAATAGTAAAGCAAACCAGCCCATTGCCGGTATTACCGTTTTTCTTCTTTTTACCGAGCCCCCGATTTTAAGGCATTTTTCTAAACAAGCATCGATATTTTCAGTGTTAACATGAAATACAGTATTTTCACCTTTGGCAACCGCATCAACTTTTCTTAATCCTACCATAATTCCTTTATGGTCATTAAAAAGAAGATAACCATTACCAAAAGGTTTAAAATCCCAGTTAAAAAGTTTTTCATAAAAATCTTTTGACTTATCAAGATCAGTTGACGGAATTTCAATATGTGAAATGAGAGGTGATGTCATTTAAATCTCCATCTTTTAAGGTATAATTCAGAATTTAATTATGGTAAAATTAAGCTTATTTGTTAACCATTTCAATCATTTTATGCATAAAGAATAAAATAGAATAAGAAAACTTTCATTAATTTGTTGTTTTAAACATATAAACAACGATTTTTACCTTGGTAGGTTTAAATTTATATTATTTAAACTATGTTTAATAAGAAATATCTTAAATAATAAAAACCTTTATAATATGAAAGAAGAAATTCTTCCTTACTTAGATGATATCAGGAAAATTATTAATGATTCTTTATTACCTGTTATCTTTAACAAAATTGATGATCAGATAAGATTTATTAAAAACTGTGAAGATATTCTTAAGAATTATGCAAACAAGTTACGAAATAGTCTCAGGGAAGAAGATTCAAACAAACTTAAGTCAGACTACCACAATGATTTTTATTCTATAATTCAGACAAAATGTTTAGAAACAGAGACAAAAAATTTTGACAGCCAGTTTAGTCTTTTTATCGAAAAAATCAACTCTTTTTTGCTTACAATTAAAGAAGATATCATTAGAACTCAAGATGAAGAAAGATTCATTATAAATGAAACCGATGGAGTCTTCTTAAGAACCTTAAAAAGGTTAAAGAGCATATCTTTTGCCATTTCTAAAATTCCACTAAGTAGTGCAAATTTTTTCAGGAAAATTTTCAAAAAACCGGTTATAGCAAAACAAAGATGGCCGCACAAAATTCCGTTAAGAAATTTAACTTCTTTTTTTCTAAGAGATTTGTTTTCTCTCTTTGTAATTGAGATTAGTAATGAAATTAATAGAAACATTTCAAAAACATCCCTGTCAGTCTGGAAGATCGACGAAGAAATAGGTGATTTTAATTTTGGAAATGAAGTTCCAACAATTGACTTTAACGAAAGCATATCAGGGCTGGAGAATTTAAAAACTGATTTAAGTCAATTGGGGGACAAAGCTTTTGAAGAAAAAGTTCAGGGTTTTGAGGATGCATATAAAAAAGTCGGAACCATCGAGCTTTCACATAGAAAGTTTAATAATAATAAAGTTGAAAAAGAACATAATAACTTAAATGAGAAATATGAAGTTTTAAATAAAAACTGGTCAAACACGTTCTTTGCTCTCTTTGAAGACTGGAGAATGAATAAGGAACTTTACATTCTTCGGGAAAAGATTCACACCGATTATAGAGAAATTTTATTTAAATCGAATGATATTGTTGAAAATAAAATTAAGCCGAAGTTAAATGAGATAAAAGAGTTTTTAAATGAGTCAGCACAAAAGTTTAATACATTTTCGGGAAATGATATAGAGGCAAAGGAATTATTGAATAGTGAAAAGGTTAGAATATTTGAAAACCTTACTGAAAATATTATTCTATCAACCTCAGAATTAATACTCGCTCAGGACATACCGGATTTAATCGATATAATCGAATATAAAGTTAACAAGGGGATAAAAAGTCTTCCTGATAAAAGAGCAATTGTAAAAATGTCTTCATACGATCAGGGAATAAAGGATTCTGAACTGGATTATATCTCGCCAAATGAAATTATTACATATTCTGCAGTTTCTGGATTCATTAAATCATGCAAGGATATAAAAAACGGTTTAATGCTCGATCTTGAAGAAATTCAAAAAGGATTGAAAGATGTTGATCAGATAGCGGATTTTAATATTGAATCTGCAATCTCTATGTACAGAACTGAAGAAGTTTCTGAAAGCCCTGTCGGTATAGCTGCCGAAGGGATAAAACGTGCAAAATTAAAAACTGAATCAATTGAAAATAAAGTTGATGAAATTGAATTAAAAATAAAGAAAGATTTAAAAGAAGCGGTTCAAAAAATTAATGACCAACTGATAGAACTTACTCAAAGTGAAAATATTTTTGATATTAAGCTCAAAATTGTTAAGTCTAAAGCCTTACAAAGAACAGAGGAATTAAAGGAAAAAACATTTAAGGCAGTCAAAAATTTTATTCCTGTTTTAATAACTTTAATTAAGAAAGCATTTGATAATTCAAAGCATTTTTTCCAGTATTTTCGTAGTAAATTCGGACTTTTGCCTCCGCCTAAAGGTATTTCTTCAGAGGTTTCAGATTTCCTGGCTGCTACTGAAAAAGCAATATCAAGGCTCCCCTTTGTTTATCAACGTTTGTTTAAGATTGAACCTCTTGAAGATGAAAGATTTTTTGAAGGGAGGAAAAAGGAACTTAAGGAAATTTCTTCGGCATTCAATAATTGGGAACATAAAAAGTTTGCCCCAGTTATAGTTTTTGGCGAAAAGGGAAGTGGAATAACGACATTGCTAAATTTCTTTTTTGGAGAACTCAATTTAGGTTATACTATAAAAAGAACATCAGTTAAATCTAAAATTCATTCAGAAAGGAAATTTATTGATTTCTTTAAAAACATTTTAAATAGTAATTCATTGGAAACTTATTATGACATCATTGATTATTTAAATAACGATGCAAGACAAATAATTGTTCTTGAAAATCTGCAGAATTTGTTTCTTAAAAAGGTAGGGGGCTTTACCTGTCTGAAAATGCTTTTTGAAATTATTTCTAAGACGAATAAAAATGTTTTTTGGATTATCACCTCAAATTTATACGCATGGGAATATTTGGGAAAGGTGATGGATGTCTCAGATTATTTTGGTTATCAGGTAAAACTTGGACAATTGGATAATCAACAGATGATTGATATTATTCTCAGAAGACACAGGATAAGCGGATACAATTTACATTTTGAACGTGAGGATTCGGAATTGGTAAAAAGGAAGTATAAAAAGTTATCGGAGAAAGAAATGCAGAACATTTTAATTGAAGATTATTTTTCTGATTTAAATAAGTTTGCTAAAAGCAACATTAGTCTTGCCCTTCTTTATTGGATGAGGTCCACTAAAGAAGTATCATCGGATTCAATTACATTAAGTTCTGTTAACGAAGTTACCACATCGTTTCTTGATGTAATTAATCAGGAAAAGATTTTTGTCTTATATCTTTTACTGTTGCATGATGGGTTGTCTGAAGATGATGTTGCTTTGATTTATAACAAGTCACCAAATGAAATGCGGTTGGTTTTACTTACATTATATGATGATGGAATAATCATAAAAAGGGAAGACTTGTTTATAATTAATCCGCTTTTATATAGACAAATTATTTTTTTATTACAATCAAAAAATATAATTCATTAAGAATATGAGAAAATTATTTTTTCTTCTCCTTTTGTTTTTTATGCAGATGACATTCTTCCCTCAGAGCAATGGCATAGAAAAATTAAAAACCGATTCAGTTCAATCCACCAAAGTTGATTCTCTCGCAGTTAGAGTGGATAATTCATTGACAAAAGTTGTAAAAGTTACTTCAAAAGAAAATTCACTTGAGCTCAATCCACCCTCAATTCTTGATATAATTTCGTTTGGCAAAATAATCTGGTCAATAATTTTTGTGATTGTCGGGTTTTATATAATTCGCCTGATTACGAAAGTATTGGAGCTTTTTGCAGAAAGGAGTATTAGTTATCGCATTACTTTAAAGGGAATTGTTCCAATAATTCGAATTTCAGGATGGATAATAATAATCTATATTCTGATCGCAGGAATATTCAAACCACCCGTTTCTACTGTTATAGCAGTTACGGCTTCTATAGGAATTGCTATTGGATTTGCGGCTCAGGATATTTTAAAAAACATTTTTGGGGGAGTAATGATTTTGTTTGATAGACCTTTCCAGGTTGGTGATAAAATTCAGGTTGGCGATTATTACGGTGAGGTGATTAAAATAGGTTTGCGTTCTACAAGGGTTGTCACTCCGGATGATTCAACGGTAACGATTCCAAATGGAGAGATTATGAACAAGTCTGTCTCGAATACAAATTTTGGTGAACCATATTGTCAGGTTGTCGCGGAAATTTATTTACCGATTAATATCGATACTAACAAAGTAAGAGAAATTGCTACAGAAGCCGCCCAGGTCTCAAAATACATTTTTCTGAATAAACCAATTACGGTTCTTTTCTTTAATGAAGTTAAAGAGGAAAGAGTTTACCTTAAAATGAGGTTAAAAGCTTATGTGATGGATATTCGGTTCGAGTTTAATTTTAAGAGTGATATGACTGAAATTGTAATGAGGGAATTATTAAGCCAAAAAATAATCTCACCAGATGATTTTAATAAAATCAATTAGCTGTACTGTATGTTTTTGATACCAGGGATTTTTTATAAACAGGAACCCTAAAAGAAAAAGTTGTCCCTATATTTTTTTTGCTTTCAACATTTATTTCGATGTTATGAACTTCGAGAATTTTCTTAACGATCGCCAAACCAAGTCCAAGCCCATCATTACTATTTGATTCTGTCCTTTTACTTCTGTTATACCTGTCAAAAATATGAGATAATTCCGTATCAACAATGCCCTCACCGCTATCACTGATGCTTATAATAATATCGTCTTTTTCTTTTTTAAGTTGCAAGTCGATTATTCCTCCATCAGGAGTAAACTTAATTGCGTTGTCGATCAGGTTTTGTAGAACTCTTTCCATCATTCCAATATCGGCATAAGCAAGTGGTAAATCATATGGGAAATTTGTTTTTAATTCAATTTTTTTTGCCTCAGCAAGAATAAGATTTTTTTGATGAATATCCTGCAGTAATTCTGCAATCGAGAAAGGTTCCGGCTTTGGTTTCTTTTCTCTTGCCTCAAGTTTTGAAAGTTCAAATAATTCATCAACAAGTTTTCTCAGTCTCTCTGTGCTTTTAAAGATTGTTTGTAGATATTTTGTCTTTTCATCGTCGGATAGTGTATCTGCTTTCATTAAGACTGTTTCAAGATATCCTTGGATTGTTGCGAGAGGAGTTCTTAAATCATGCGAAACATTTGCTACAAGTTCACGTCTTAAGTTATCCATTGTCTTCAGGTCTTCCATGTTCTGAACAATAGTATCTGCCATTTCATTAAAAGTATCGGTAAATTCCCCAAGTTCATCTTTCCTTTTTTTCTTTATTCTTGCAGAGAGATTTCCGTTTTTGAAATCCCTTATGACGCTCGCTATCTTTTTAATATTACCTACAATGAACCCAAGTGCAATTAAAGTTATTAAAACTGCTGCCGCTAGTGTAATACTCATCGAACGGAATCCTAACCGAAGAATGTAACTGCCAAAAAGGAAGTGCATTGTACTTTCATATTCTTCGCTAGCAAGTATTACATAGATGTATCCCATCAATTTACCTTTTTCATAAACAGGTGCAGCAGAAAAAACTTTTTCAGCCCCGGGATTTTTGGGATCAACTCCTAAAGTAAATTCCTGTCCTCCGGTAGCAATAAATTTCTTTACCTCATCAAGAGGCACACGATCGAGTTTAATTTTTTTATCCGGGGCATAGAAAGTTAATATTTTCCCATTAGCATCTAGAAGATATACCTCAATACTCGGGTTTATGATCATGACATTGTGAAACACACTCTTAAGAATTTGTTCGTTTGCTTTTCCATCAATGAATGCCTGGTTTTCACTTGCGATGTGAGGGGCTATATCTGCATTCAATTTTTGATTAGCTTCCTGGAAGTACATCTCAGCAGTGAACATAGCGATGTAAAGATATGCTGTTGATAGAAGAACAAGTATTGCTAAAAAAGTAGCGCCGATCTTCCAATAGAGAGAATTAAAAAATCTATTTCTTTTTTTCATAACTCAATTTTGAAAATTTTCAATATCATTAAACCTGTAACCGACACCCCAGGATGTAAGTATGTAGGTCGGGTTTGAAAGATCTTTTTCTATTTTACTTCTTAACCTGTTAATATGAGAATTAACTGTGTGTTCGTAGCCATTATATTGATATCCCCACAATATATTTAACAATTGCTCACGTGTATAAGTTTTACCCGGATGGGAAGCTAAAAGCAACAAAAGATCGAATTCTTTTGGAGTAAGCTCTATGCGGCTTCCATTAAGCTTTACTCTTCTTTTAGAAACTTCAATAACTATATCGCCAATTACAATATCAGATTGATTTTCAGTTTCTTTCTGGAAAGCTTCAGTCCTTCTGAATATTGCTTTAACGCGTGCAATAAATTCTCTGATTCCAAAAGGTTTTGTAAGATAATCATCTGCGCCAACCTCAAGCCCTATAACTTTGTCCAACTCTTCGGATTTTGAAGTTAACATTAGTATTGGCGTGTAATCTTCCTTTTTTCTTACCTCTTTACATATTTCAAGCCCGTCAACATTAGGCAGCATTATATCAAGAACTATAAGATCGTAATTGTTTTCTGTTGCAAGCTGTAAACCTTCTTTGCCATCAAAAGTTTTAATAACATTGCAGCTAAGATCCTTAAGATGAATCTCTACAAGGTCAGAAATTGATTTATCGTCTTCAACAACTAATACGTTTTTCATTTAAGCTCCACTTTTATGGGCTAAATATATTTTAGTTATATAACAAAACTATCACAAAGAATAAAAAAATCAACACGGTTCTAATAAAAAAGCCCTTTCTTTAATAAGAAAGGGCTCAAAGAAACAGAACATATTTAGAGGAATTTGTTTATTCCCTTAAATTCAGAGATTATTTAAATATTCGTTGATAGCTTCTACTTCTACTGTAGCTTTAATATTCTTGAAATACTTTAATGCATTTTCAAAATATGACTTGGCAGCATAATTGTCTCCTTTGTTTTTATTAAGCAATCCAAGTTCAAAACAGGTTTCTGCATAGTTTAGTTTATTTTCAAATTCTTTATTAATTCTCAAGCTAGTTAGCAAAAAGTTTTCTGCAGATTCAAAATTGGATTTGTGTCTCTGGATTATGCCTTTCACCTTATAAACTTCTGCAATTGATAATTTGTCATTAGTCTTGTAACAAATATCCATAGCTTTATCAGCAAAAGCCTCAGCCATTGAAATATCTTTTTGCTGGGTGTAAAGATAAGCTTTGCTTACGTAAGTAATTCCCAGAGATGAAAGGGAACCGACTTTCATAGCTGTAGATATACTTTGGTCGAAATTATTTAATGCAAGCCCGAACTTGTTCAGCTTTAAATAAGTCATCCCAATGTTATGATTAATCAATGCAATAATTTTTAAATCGGACAACTTTTGAAAATTAAGTAATGCTCTTTGATAATAAGACAAAGCAACATCGTAATTACTTTGAATATTATTGACTATTCCAAGGTTGATTTCGAACTTACCTGTAAGAGCAATATCTTTTTTACCGTTGATTAAGGAAAGCCCTTTCTCAAAATGCGTTTTCGCTTTTTTAAGATCGCCCAAATCACCGTAGATCGTACCCAGCATATTTTCACATTTTGCTATTCCATAGAAATCATTTTGTTTTTCGAATAAGGCTTTTGATTTATTAATATTGAAAAAACTTAAGGACCATTGTGCCTGCCTGCTATATAATTCTCCCAGGGCAAGATAAGCGTGAGCATTTATTGTTGAATATTCACGCTTGTTTTTTGTCTGATTAATTAGTTTTTCATGTAATTCAATGGAAAGTGTAAATTCACCGGATGCTATCGTGAATTGTCCAAGTGAAAGCAAAAGTTCAAGGAGTTTACTTTCTGTCAGTTTGGTTTCAGCAAAGGTAATTAATAGATCAGCATCTGATCTGAACTTAGCATTGTTATGTAGTTCAAGATCGATTTGCTTTTTATCTGCTGGTTTAGAGATTGATTTCTTAACAGAAGTAGCCAGATACTTCTTGGTAAATTCAGATACTTCTTTACTTCTGAAGTAATTTCTCAGTATATCTTTAAGAAATAAATCCTTTTCTTTGTTAATTGTAGACATATACTTTAAATCTAATTTTTATGTTCAAGAATTATCTGCAAAATGCATACCTGGAAAAATGATGAATTTGCGCTCTGACTACTCCCACAGCCCCATGCCAGGGATTCAAAAAAATACCATCAGTTACGCAGGGATCATTTGTACCGTCTGCTCTTATATAACCGAATTTTATATCATCATTTGTAAAACCAAAATCGTCTAAATCAAGACCTATGAATGTTAAATTCAAATAAATTGTTTTGTCAAATGTCATGCTTGGATAACAATAAAGCGATGCGGTTTTGTAATCATCTATTAGCGTTATTTCTCTGACTCCTTCAAAAGCTCCGGGAGGTATGATTAAAGTAGCACTTACATTAACTATTTTTGAACCGGAATGTTTACCCTTATACATTGCATATACATTCTCATTATAAATAGCATGCAATTGAATCACCCCGCCTATGCTGCCGTTTATGATTTTGGAAACAGCCCTGTTATTACGATAGTCGAAGTTTCTATTTTCTGGATTCTCTTTCTGGAATGAATTCGAGTACTCAAAGGAATTGTCAGCAATATTATTATCGGAGGTCGGATGGTTTAATATAGAATCCGAGCAGCTATATAAACCAATAGATAAGATAAGAGTAATTGATAGTAATCTTAGCCTTTTCATCGAGTCAACCCTGTTATTTTTATCATGTCGTTTTTGCATATTTATGCCAAGGAATATGCCATAAAACAACATGTAAATGATACTTTGATTATACTCCTTTAGTTAATATTCAGTAATTGCTACTATCAGGATTAGAAACTATTACTGTCATATTTTTGAAAACTGTTTTATAAAGAGGCAGATTTGATTAATCATTCACCTTTTTCATAAAATCAAATAATTGTGAAGAATTTGGCGGGTCTTAGAGGGGAAAATGTCACACTAAGGAACGAATAAAGTTTAGTTCGTCTTCATTTATTACATGCCCCATATTCTTATAAATTTTTTTAGTTACAGAAGCATTTATTTTTTGCATTATTGTCTCTGTTTGATTTACGCGTTCTATGGGGACGTGCGGATCTATGTCGCTGCATCCTAGAAATACGGAGCAATTCTCAAATGAACCCGAGTATCTCTCATCTTCAATTTCTTTACCTATCAAGCCTCCACTCAATCCAATTACACCTTTGTAAGGTTTAGCATTTCTGGCTGCATATTCTAAAGCAAGACAAGCTCCTTGAGAGAACCCAAGCAAAATTATTTCCTTGTCTTCAATCCCGGATTTGTTTAATTTTTCCATAATATCACTAATTACTTTTAATCCCGATGTTATCCCCGGTTCATTATCTTTAAGTGGTGCAAGGAAACTGTAAGGATACCACGTATTGCCATTTGCCTGCGGTGCTGCAAAAAGATAATTCTTATCCTGAAATTCAGTAGTTAAAGAAAGAATACTTTCTGCAGTAGAACCCCTGCCATGAATCAGAATCATAGCAGATTCTGCAGAGTTGATATCTCCTTTGAATAAAACTTTTTGATTTCCGTGAGGATGTGTTAACATTATTCCGGTATCGTAATTTTTGGCAGTGCAGTTTCTATTTCAGCACGAATTGATTCATACCATCCCGGTAATTTCAGAGATTTACCAAGTTCATCTTTAGTTTCATCGACAAAAAATCCTGGAGGATCCGTAGCAATTTCAAATAAAACGTTTCCCGGTTCTTTAAAGTAAATTGAATGGAAATAATTTCTATCGATAACTGGGGTTACATCAAAATTTTTGTTAATAATTTTTTCTCTCACTTCAAGTTGAGTTTTTTCATCCTTGGTTCTGTATGCAATATGATGAATTGCACCAACTCCCATTATTCCTCTTTGTTTTTCTGGTAATGAAAGCAGGTCGACATAAGCTCCAGCGCCTCCTTTTGCAAGTGCAAGTCTTGTTCTGTTTTCAGCTTCATTAACTTTTTTGAATCCAAGCAAGTCTGACATAAATGTTTCTGTGGTTTCAATTTTCTGATGCCAGATCGAAGCTCCCCAAAATCCTCTTATAGAATGTTCTTTTGGAATAAAACCGGAATTCCATCCGGGACGTTTTTCTTCTTCACTTGCAACAATTTCTAATTCAAATTCATCATGATCTTCAAAAATCAAAACCTGTTCATCAAAACGTTTTATTGGACCGGCAAAGTTAATTTGCTGTTTTGTTAAATGTTCTATCCAAAAGCTAAGAGATGAAAGTGGAATTGAAAATGATATAGCTGCTATTTGTCCGGTTCCCCGTTTTCCTTTGAAACCCCTTTCTGTCCACGGAAAAAAAGTTAAAATTGTTCCGGGATTTCCATTCTTATCTCCATAATAAAAATGATATGTATGAGGATCATCGAAATTGATAGTTTTTTTAAGAAATCTTAAGCCAAGGATTTTAACAAAGAAGTCAATATTCTTTTGAGGATCCCCCGCTATTGCGGTAATATGATGAATACCCGTTAACTTGTTTTCATTATTCATAATGTCAAAACCCTTTCAAAGGAATTAATAAATCGGATCCATTCCATACCTGCCGCAGGAATACATCATAAGTATTGCAGCAAGGTCAACTAAAGCTTTTTTCTGATCTTCTATATAAATAACAAGATTATATACTTCAGCAACAAATTGCATATCGTCAAGAATTTTTTGTAACTCGCGATAAGAAGGGCTACCATGCCAATCAGCAACCTGGGTTACAAGTATTTTTTCATGTCTCCGAAGGAATTCATTGAAGGAAATTGTTTTTGTAGAATGGGGAAATCTCGGGCGGCAAATCATAATTAAATCATTAAAATAATTATCCCATTTTCTTGCAAGAGTCTTATTTCTATCACGCATTACATATTTTGCTTCTTCCAATGTAAATTTAGCTTTGGTAGTAGTTTTGCTGTTTGAAATAAGTGCGTAGCCGTCATAACTTACTTCGCCGTTTTCATCATCAGTATATTTCCATCTTCTCGTTAATTGTACGGGCGTATAAATTGCAATTACCTTATCGAGGGCACTATCAACTAAAATAAATTTACCATGTTGCTGATTGATTACCGTTAACCAATGTTCCCAATTATCTACACTTAGAATGCAGGGATAACCTCTCTTAAGATGATATGTTAAAATTTTGATTGCATCATTTGCATTCTCTCTCCTGAAATATTTCATTTTACAATCAAAACTTTTTGCGGCTTTTGCAAGACCTATTTCATCGGTACCATTCCACCATGTGCTTCCTGCTTTTTTACCGATTGCTTTTTCATTTTCAAATCTACCAAGCATAACAAGTCCATACTTAAGTGCAAAAGGACCGCATTGGTATTTATAAGGTTGGGGATAGAAACTCATAAGGAAATAAAAACGCCTCTTGATTAAAGATGAAATTATAATGTAATAAAATATTACTTAAGAAGATAAAATTCAGTACTTTTGAGTATGCCAAGAAAAAAAATTAAAGTTGCGATAGTCTTTAATGAACCGCGTCCGGAATTATATGTTAAACCGGGAGAGTTTGATGAAAAAAAGCTCGATTTTGTCCCGTATTTTGAGGTTGAAGACATTACCCCCATAGAAGAATATGACCTTATGGCTAAAAAGCTGAAAAAAAGCGGGGTAAATGCTTATACGTTAAACATCAAAGATGATATAAATTCCCTTTTAAGAGATATAAAAAAGAATAAGCCTGATATAATATTCAATTTTGTTGAGATATATAAGGAAGATTCTCGTAATGAAATGAATGTTGTTGGACTCCTAGAACTTCTTAGAATTCCTTTTACAGGGGCACCCCCTATGGCACTTGCAAACTGCCAGAGTAAAATATTCACTAAAAGGTTATTAAATGCTATCGGCATCAGAACTCCTCGTTTTATCATTTTAAAAAAAACACCTAAAGCCTACCGGCACAGATTAAAATATCCGATGATTATCAAGCCTGCATATGAAGACGCAAGTGTTGGAATTGAAAATGAATCTATTGTAGAAAATGTTGATAAGCTGAAGGAACGCACAGAATATGTTTTTAAATATTTTGAACAGCCGGCTTTGATTGAAGAGTTTATTGAAGGAAGAGAATTAAACCTCGCCGTACTTGGTGATCTTGAACCTGTTGCTTTACCGATAAGCGAAATCGATTTTACAGAAATGCCTGATCATCTTCATAACATAGTTAGTTACCAGGCAAAGTGGGATCCGCATCATGAAGCATATCATAAAACAATCCCGATTTGTCCTGCTCCACTTCCTAAGAGATTAGAAAAGAGAGCAAAGGAAATTGCACTTAAAGCTTTTAAAGCAATGGGATGCAGAGACTATGCACGTGTCGATATGAGACTTTCAAAGGATAACTTGTTGTACGTTCTGGAAGTGAATCCAAACCCGGATTTGACCGAAGGAGCTGGTTTTATGCGTTCTGCAGAAACTTCAGGATTAAGTTATGTTGAAACATTGAAAAGAATTATTTACCTAGCTAGAGAACGTGCAGTGAGACGGGGGATTGCTACTTAGTAAAGCTTGTCCAGTATTTTTATAACTTCTAAAAGATTTTTCGCTTCGTAAGTTGGTTTTATTTCGGAATTATCAGGCAAAGGAAATTTTGTTTTGCCCGTAAAGATTAAAATTCCTTTTCCCCCGATATTTTGAGAACCATAAACATCTGTTTCAAGATCATCTCCAAGCATAAGAAAATCTGAGTTTTCTTTATCTAAAATTTTAAGAGCAGTTTTGAAATAAATCGGTGAAGGTTTCCCGATTAATAAAGCTTCTTTCCCGGTTGCAAATTCAATTGCTTTTACAAATGAACCAGCATCAAGACAAAGTGTTTTTCCATCAGGTTTCCAGAATTTATTTTTTTGCATCGCAATAAAATCAGCACCTGAATGAACATCTTTGAAAATTTCATTAAGAATATTATAGCTCCAGCCATCTACAAGATCGCCAACGATAACAGCTTCGGGATTTTCATCAACCAGCAGATCAGCAAATATTTTTTTTATGCTTTCGATCGAGTACACTTTTATTCTTTTGTAATTCTCTTTTGCATATTGTAAAGCGGCTTCGGAAGCAGTTACAGCGGGAATATTAAAATCAATATTATTGCTGTTAAAAAAATCTTTTATTTCGGATGAAGTTTTTAAGGTTGTATTGCTTATTACACAAGCGGGAATTTTTTTCTTTTCTATAAAACCAAAAAATTCTTTTGCATCGGGTGCAGGAACATTACCTAACCTGATAACGCCATCAAAGTCGATTAATAAAGGAAGGGATTTCATTTGAGATTAATAATTGTGTAGCACAGATTACTAATCTGTGCTACGATAATAATTTGATTAAGCTTTTATTTCAGCAAGTTGTGAGAATTTTAGTTTGGCTAATTCAAATGAGCCAAATAAAACTCCGGCATAGAATAAATTACTAAATAAAGTATTGCCAAAGAATGGAATTGCAGCAACGTAGCAGGATATTAATCCCGGAATATTTTTAGTATATAAGGGATCAGTTATCCATTGTGCAAAATTGGTAAGTACAAAAAAGAGAATCGCTGCTGAAATTGAAGCTAGAAAAACATTGGCAATTTTCTTTTTCTCTTTTAAAATCATTCCAAGCATTACGATTAAGACAAAGCTCAGATAAACCGCATACATTCCTGGATGAAATCCTATAATCAAGTCAGATAAGAACATTGCAATCAAGGGAACTGCAAATGCAAAACTTTTTTTATTAAAATAAGCTCCACCAAATAAAGCCATTGCTCCGATTGCAGTAAAATTCGGCGGATGGGGAATAAGCCTTGTGAATGCCGCGACTAAAATCATTCCAGCCAATACTAAAAATCTTGGCGTTAAGTTTGAATTCATATCTTCTCCTTTGAATTAATTGATTGTAAAATAAAAATAAATTATCACATTATAAAACGAATTTTAATCCTGCATAACCTGAAAGTCCGGGAGTAGCATAACCGAGAACTTCTTCATAACCAGTATCAAAAAGATTTTCTACCCTTCCATAAATCTTCAGGAACTCTAAAATTTTGTAAGACGCGGCAAGATTAACTATGGAATAAGCTTTCAACTTTACTCTTTGAACAGGAAATTGAGAAAAATCTTTATCATCTCTTTCTCCGACATAAATAATTTCTCCGTTTACATTTGCTTTATCATTAAAGTTGTAGTTTACATCGAATGAAGCTTTAATCTTTGGCCTTCTTAATAGGGGAAGATCCTTATCGGTAGAGTTATCACTTTTATCTTTTGTATCCATATAAGTTAAGTTCCCGTTTGTGGAAAATTCTTTCGTAGGATTAACAACAAAATAAAATTCGACTCCTCTTGTTTCTGCTTTGTTGATATTTATTGTTCTGTAGTTTGTATCAAAGCCGAATAAATCTTTAAAATGATTTTCAAAATATGTAGCACCGATCATTATTTCTGAATGCCATAAATATTGTTCAATACCGGCATCCCAGCCGAGATTTTTTTCAGGATTAAGGTTTGGATTTCCATAATTGGGATCAAAAAGATAATAAAGTGAGGGGGCTTTAAAACCTGTTCCTATTGTAGTTTTTAATTTTGTCCCTGTATTCCAAAAGATATAAGCAGGAGCAAACCTGTAAGTAATTTGTGAACCGAATCTTTCATGATTATCGAATCTTATCCCAGCACTTCCATATAGATTTTCTAGATTAAACTGATCCTGGAGATATACACCTGTTGTTCTTGCGCTGCTGTTAGGTAAAATACTAGAAAAGGGAAAAGTAGAAGAAAAAACAAAATAGTTCGATTGAGATTCTTCTTTTTCTGTTTCGGCTCCCAGAGTTAAAATGTTTGTCATTCCAAAATGAAAATTGTTCTGCCAATCAAATTTTATTTTTCTTCCATCGTAAAAAGCTTTTGATGCATCTGTTACAAGAGCATCATTAGAATATTTCCTTACATTTCTGAAAACAGAGATACCGAGAGTTTGGTCCCACATCCCGTTGTATGCAGAATATTTTCCCTCTGTTCTGAATGCCGATTCTTCAAGTTTATAAACATAAGTTGGATCATCACCAAACTGTCCACCGAATTGATCGTAAGCAACATCAGCTTTTGTAAACCTGAATATCAGGTTGAGGTTAAGATTGTCAGTAATTTTGGCACCTAATCTTGATGAAAGATTATCACTTGAAGAACCGTCTTTCTCTTTATTTCCATCTTTTTCAGATGCTGAAGAAAAGCCATCTGTTTTTTCTCTGCTTAAAGTCAAAGAGTAATCCAAAAAATCATCACTGCCGTTTAAGCCTGCCAATCCCTTGTAAGAACCGTAAGAACCACCTTCAGTTTGTAAAGAAAATTTTGGTTTACCTGTTCCTTTTTTAGTAATAATATTGATAACTCCAGCCATTGCATCCGAACCGTAAAGTGTACTTTGAGGTCCGCGTAGAATTTCTATTCTTTCAATATTATCAACAGGAAGATTTCCAAAATCATAGGTGCCGCCGGGATCGCTCGGCATATTAACTTCTATTCCATCTATAAGTACAAGTGTGTGACCTGTGTTGGAACCTCTTGTATAAACATTTGCAAGGGAACCAAATGAACCCTGTTGTGTTATATCAATACCGTATTCGGTCTTTAGCAATTCAAGAACCGTATTGCTTTCTCTTTTTTCTATTTCAGCAGAATCGATTACTGTAATTGAATTTGCAAGCTCATACAAAGGTGTATTTGTTTTAGTTGCTGTTACAACAACGTCAGAGAGCGTATAAATCTTTGCCGAGTCTGTTTGAGCAAAAGACAAAGCCGATAGAAGAAAAACGAAGACGAAAAGTTTTAGCTTAGCCATAGAAGTTACTCCTGTAATTTAGGATTAAGGTAACTTCGTGGGGAGTTGTTAAACGAAATGTATTGTTTGGATTTTTCGTTAACCTAACCTCTTCCGCGAAGGTTGATTTAGTTATAACTACGGCAGGTCTCCTGGCTTGTTTGGTCATTTGAAATTAGTCATTCGTCATTAGAAAAAAATTCAAATAACTAATGACCATTGACTAATGACCAATTTACAGTTGCGCGACAGCGCCGGATTCTCACCGGACTTCCCTATAATTCCCGTTATCCCACAAATGGGATCGGGACACCGTAATCAAAATTTCTAAGAACTTGGTATGAAGATAAAACGAAAAAATATTGAATCAAAATCTGAGTGTGAAAATTCCAAATTGTTTTCTTTACAAATTGCATTTCACGTTCATATTAAATAATTTTATTGCTGTGTTAAGTTAATTCTTAATTTTGTAAGACTTAAATATCTGATGTCACTTTTAGAAAATCCTTTCAGAGCCAGACTCACTGATTTTATATTTCAACCGGGGAATTTTTAATGAACGGCTTCTTTAAGTTTATTGATTCCTCTGTTGGTAAAAAGATTGTGATGGCAATAACCGGTTTGTCCATCATTTCTTTTTTGATAGAACATCTTGTCGGAAATCTACTTCTTCTTTTAAATGATAAAGGAAAAGTTTTTGAAGAATACTCTGCGTTTATGGCGAGCAACCTTAACATACCTGTAAGAGTTGTCGAAATCGGTTTATTCTTTTTTATTTTATATCATATTGTTGATGGTGTAAGACTTTGGTGGGCAAACAGAACAGCAAGAGCAGTGAGTTATAAAGTTAATAATCCTTCAGAGAACAGCACTTTCTTCTCAAGATTTATGATCTGGGGAGGAAGTATAGTTTTTATTTTTCTAGTAATTCACTTAAGAACTTTCTTTTTTCCATACAGGTTTGGAAATCCCGGAAATACAATGTATGAAGGTGCAGTCGAAGCTTTTTCGAATCCATATTATTCTATTTTTTATATAATCGCATTGATATTTTTAGCTTTTCATCTTGTTCATGGATTTCAAAGTGCATTTCAGAGTTTAGGATTAAGACATAACAGGTATACATCATTTATAAAAAAGTTTGGAGTTATTTTTTCGATTTTGTTATGTATGGGATTTGCGGTAATTCCTTTGTATTTCTTATTTACAGCGGGAGGACATTAATATGCTAGATTCAAAAGTTCCCGCCGGAAAACTTGAAGAGAAATGGACAAATCATAAGTTTCAGCTTAAGCTTGTTAATCCAGCCAACAAAAGAAAATATAATATAATAGTTGTTGGAACCGGGCTTGCCGGTGCGTCTGCTGCAGCTTCTCTTGCTGAACTTGGTTACAATGTAAAATCATTTTGCTTCCAGGACAGCGCAAGAAGAGCGCACAGCATTGCGGCCCAAGGAGGAATTAACGCTGCAAAGAATTACCAGAATGATGGCGATAGTGTTTACAGGCTTTTCTATGATACAATAAAAGGCGGCGATTACCGTTCACGCGAAGCAAATGTTTACCGCCTTGCAGAACTTAGTATGAATATTATCGATCAATGTGTGGCTCAGGGAGTTCCTTTTGCCCGCGAATATGGTGGACTTCTCGATAACAGATCGTTTGGCGGCGCGCAGGTTTCAAGAACTTTTTATGCAAGAGGACAAACCGGTCAACAGCTCTTGCTTGGAGCTTACAGCGCTTTAATGCGCCAGGTGGGGTTGAAGAAAGTTCAAATGTTTACTCGCCATGAATTATTGGATATTGTAGTTGTTGATGGAAAAGCACGCGGTATAACTGCACGAAATATGGTTACAGGTGAAATTGAATCACACGTTGGCGATGCAGTTGTACTTTGCACAGGTGGTTATGGAAATGCATATTTTCTTTCTACTAATGCAAAAGGTTCAAATGTTACTGCGGCGTGGCGTGCTTATAAGAAAGGTGCTTTCTTTGCCAATCCATGCTTTACACAAATTCACCCAACATGCATTCCTGTTACAGGGCATTATCAGTCCAAATTAACTTTGATGAGTGAAAGCTTAAGGAATGATGGAAGAGTGTGGGTTCCGAAAAATCCTGATGATAAAAGAAAACCAAATGAAATTCCTGAAGGAGAAAGAGATTATTATCTCGAAAGGAAATATCCTTCATTCGGAAATTTAGTGCCAAGAGATGTTGCTTCAAGAAATGCAAAAGAGCAGGTCGATGCGGGCAAAGGTGTTGGTGAAAGAATGAATGCAGTTTACCTTGATTTTGCAGATGCAATAAATAGGATGGGCGCTGATGCAGTTAAAGACAAGTATGGAAATCTTTTTGATATGTATAAAAGAATTACTGATGAATATCCATACAAAGTTCCGATGAGAATTTATCCTGCAGTTCATTATACAATGGGCGGGCTCTGGGTCGATTACAATTTGATGACAACAATTCCGGGACTTTTTGCACTCGGCGAATGTAACTTCTCCGATCACGGAGCAAACAGACTTGGTGCAAGTGCATTAATGCAGGGACTTGCAGACGGTTACTTCGTTATACCTTACACAATTGGCGGCTATCTTGCTCAACTTAAAAGAGACAAT
>Ga0210099_1000175_pt1 | contig 23836 bp, 20 predicted proteins | sample Joice_ThreeSqA_D_4_FD_184872 | JGI IMG/M metagenome (GOLD analysis project Ga0210099, IMG submission 184872) | Wetland microbial communities from San Francisco Bay, California, USA, that impact long-term carbon sequestration - Joice_ThreeSqA_D2... | ecosystem: Environmental > Aquatic > Marine >...
GACATGGAACATCGATAGATTTATTTTGTCCACAATTCATTCTTGCATAGTAGAAAATCGATAAACCATCCTGGTAAAATTTGTTGATAGTTCCAACACTGTCTGTCCAGACTTTTGCAGGACTAAATCTTCCCTTCTTTACTCTTACATTATGATCATCATAATTAAAATAATATTCAGTGTATGTAAAAGGCTTTTCTTCCTTGTTAACGGCTCTGAAATAATATGAATAATAATCTGCCTTCGGTGGGCTGCCCACATTGCTTTCATAAGTTTGATGAATATCTACAAATGGTATCCCCGAATAAGAATCTATGTATGCAATAGTGCTGTAATATGTTTTTCCGTTTACTTCTTTTTTGTCTCTTACTTTAAGCTTTACTTCTCCTAATTTCATAAATGAATAAGAAACGAGATAAGTTAATTCTTCTCCCACAATAAGATTTTTGTTAGAAACAAAATTTATTTCAATTTCTGTTTTAGAAATATTTTTTTGCGGCGCCAGTGAAAGAAATAATGTAACAAGAATAAGCAGAAGCTTTAAGAACCGTTTCATTTTAGCTTAGCTAAATCTTTAGCTTCATTAAATAAAGTAAGAGCTTTTCTTACCTGGTTATCCTGTTTAAGAAGAACAGAATACCACCCTTCGTTCTTCCAGAAATTCCTTGCGATCTGAGCTTTTATTCTTGCTAGTATATAATCTTTGTCGGTTTCATAATCTTTGGAATTAAACTTTATATCTTTTGAACCGGCAAATGACAGGAAGCTTTTTTCCATCTTATCATTTACTTCAAAATCATCGTTAAACTTTTGGAGATCATCGCTGTATTTCTCTTTAATTGAAAAAGAATTCTGATCGAGATACGAAAGTACAAACTGGTAGATAACATTATTCTTCAGGAGATTGATCGTATAGTCTGTCATCTTATCAGATTTAATAATATAATCCGGTGTAATGCCGCCTCCGCCGTAAACTGTTCTTCCACCGCTAGTTTTGTATACAAGTTTAGTGGAATCAGTTTCTTCCTTATGATTTATGTTATTGCCTTCCTGTTCGTCACGATTGTGTACTTCTGAATAATACTCTTCTTTGCCTTCTTTATAATCTCTCTGTATTAACCTGCCTGAAGGAGTATAATATTTTGAAATAGTTAATCTTATTGCTGAGTTGTCGGAAAGATCGAATTGTCTTTGAACGAGTCCTTTGCCGAACGAAGTTTCGCCGACAATCAATCCCCTGTCCCAATCCTGTATTGCACCGGAAACGATTTCGCTTGCAGAGGCGCTGCCTTCGTTTATAAGAACAATCAATGGAATTTTTTCATAAGAAGAAGGACTCGATGCATCATATTCCTCATCGAATTGTGATTTTCTTCCTTTTGTATAAACTATTTTCTTTTGTCCATCGATGAATAAGTCAGCTATCTTAACCGCCTGGTTTAAATATCCTCCAGGATTTCCTCTCAAATCTAAAATGAGCTGCTTCATTCCATCTCTCTTCAGATCAGTAAGAGCGTCGGACAATTCATCATAAGTTTTTTCGGCAAATCTCGATACACTTACATATCCTGTTTTGTTTTCCATCATAAAATGTGTATCGACTGAATAAAGAGGTATCTTGTCCCTGATTATTTCATATTCAATTGGATCTTTAACTCCACTTCTGAGAATTGTAACATTAACTTTAGTTCCTTTTTTGCCGCGGAGTTTTTGTCTCACTTCCTCATTGCTTAAACCAATTGCATCTTTACTATTAATTTTAATTATTCTGTCACCAGATTGAATTCCTAATGCTTCGCTCGGACCGCCGCTGATTGGTGATACTACAGTTAAAGTGTCATTAACAACCTGGAACTCGATTCCTATTCCTTCAAAATCTCCTCTGAAACTTTCCTCAATATTTTGTAATTGTTTGGCGGGAATATAAATCGAATGAGGATCGAGTTTGCCCAGCATGCCGTTTATTGCAGCTTCAACTAAAGATTGTGTGTCGACTTCCTCTACATAATATTTCTCTGTCAGCGTGAGAACATCATTGAACTTAATTATACTGTCCCTGAGATTATCGCCAGGAAAAATTTTGCTTATCTGTGTTCCTAAAACTATTCCTACAGTTAAAACAATTGCAAAAAGAGGAAACTTGAATTTATTAAACATTTTTTCTCCTGGTATTAAATCTTCACTGACAAGGTTAAGAACATCTGCGTTTCTTTTTGTGTAACAGAATTTTGTAACGAGTTATTCAAATGTATAAGTTTAAATATTAAAAACATTTCATTAAATGGTTCATACAAAAACGAAGCCGTAAAATTTCTAAAGTATTCTTTATCTCCGTCTAAAAATTTAACCGATTCCGAGTCGCTTACCCTGTGTCCCAAGTCTATATTACCGCCAACATTCTTAGTGCTTCCATCAGAATTTAACTGGTTAGCTCCATGAATAGTAAAAGCGTAAGATGCTGTAATACTCAATCGGTTATTTAACCTATAATTTATTTGAGTAAAAAACAATTCACTATTCGGCTGCAAATCCGACCCGAGATTATAATTGAAAGACGTGTAATTGTTTCTTATTAACCTGTGAGTAAAAGTGTAAGGCTCTACTCTCACATATTCTAAGCTTAAGTCTATAGGAACTATTTTATAAAGATTAGCAGAATAAATTCCTGTATGAATTAATGTTTGATTTCCGTACCACCCGGATCCAATTTTGCCGAAAGATACATCATCAATTAACAAAGTTCCAAATACTTTTAACCCGTTTATAGGCTTTGTGTCCAAGTCAAAAAAGAGCATTGAGTTGTCTCGGTCCTGGTTTGAATGTTCAACAGATTTATAAAATGCAAAAGGATTTAAATAAGAAAGATCGATTCCCCGGTCACCATATATGATTATTTCACCTGCTCCAAAACTTAGGCATGGAGAAATGTCAAATGCAATCCTGTGATAACCAATATATTTTTCTGTTACAATATTGTCCCCTCCGCTAATGCTGTCAAACTGAGCCAATACATTTCCTAAAATCTTTCCGTGAAAATAAGAGAAACTGAAAAATTTATATTTCAGGCTGAGAGATAAATAATCAAACATCGGAGGATTATCATTTAACAAAGGCTTTACAATTCCGTGCCCGATTTTTAACCTGTCTCTTCCCAATTTTAATTTAAGAAAATCGAAATCAGCAGACATATAACCGGATGTTTCATCAAAAAATCCCTGGTCAGGTTCAAGGTTGTATTTATAATTAACTTTTACATCATTCCTTAGTTTTGCTGTCTCTTTATTACCGAATACTTTTCCCTGGAAACCTCTCATAAAAAAACCGAACTTATTTAGAAAAGTTCCGCGAATTTCTCCGCCAATAAAACCCAAAGTTGTTGAAGAATTTATATCCTGCGACGAACTATTTCTAAAAATAGATTCCCCTTCAGCAATTACATTTATAAAAAGATTCGCTTTCTTCGGCTCATCATAAAAGTACAAATATCTTTGGTCCTGGTTAAAAAGATTATAAGAATTCTCACCAATAATAGATCCAGAAGATTTTAAAGTTCCATAAATTTCGTACTCAAATTCTGTTCCCAGATCAGTAAGATTTTTTTGATCCACATTATCTAACTTTTCTTTATTTACTATTACTTCTTTTAAGAAATCCCCTATTTCTCCTCTTGTTTTAGGAAGTTCAAAAGGATTATAATTTTGTATAAGCTGAAGCGTTTCCATTCTATTTAGAAAATTATACACAGGATTATCTGCACTAACATATTCTGCCTGTGCAAAAAGAATTGAAGGTACAAATGTAAAAAGAAGTAAAACTTTTTTTAACATATTAGAAATATTTTATATGTAATTCGATAGTCATTTTTGATTTCACATTTCCCATCTTCCATTTTCCATCAAACATCTTCCATCCTATCTAACCTGTTCCCATTCCTTAGAAAGTGATTTATTTTTAAAAATAATTGAAATTGAATTCTTAATCCATGACCACGTTACTCCGCTGTAACCCAATTTCCTGTATCTTCTCGGTGATTCATAAACGCAAAGATTATTTGCAAATAAAATTTTACCATGTTTTCTTATTCTCTTGAAAAGATCAAAGTCCTCCCCTGCACTAAGATTTACATTATTTCCATCAACCATCTCAAAAAACTTCCTTTTTATTACCTGGCACTCACCTCTTCCCATTCCAACACCGATTAAGTTCAACAAACAAAAATAAGTATTATATATTGAGTGAAAAATAATATCTGAAATTTTTTCTTCATCTTTAAATACTTTTACTTTGCATGTCATTGCAGCATAATATAAATCAATAAAGTTTCTCTCAATATAATCGAAGAATTTTTCTACATTATCAATTAAAATATCACCATTCAGAAAAATCAGAATATCCCCTTTTGAAAACCGGAAACCTTCATTTCTACCAAGAGCTATATTTTGTTTATCCCTGTTTATGTGAACGCGGACTATGTCAGAAAAAGACTGGGCAATCTCAACAGTTTTATCGTCGCTGCCACCGTCAGAAATTATTATTTCATAATCATACTTTTCTTTAAGTAAAGGTTTTGTTAACTGTTTAAGAAGATTGGGAAGAAGTTTTTCTTCATTGAGTGTTGGTATTATAATGCTGTATTTCAAAAGTTCTCCGTCTAAAAAAGAAAAACAAAAAAAGCAGAAGTCGGTGATATTCTTAATCCGGGCATTGGAAAATGAAAATAATTCAAAGTATTTTTTACGAAGTTGCCGAATTTTCCATGAAAAGGAAGTGCAAGAGGATTGAAATCCAAAGCAATATAGACTTCTCTTGTTCCTCCTCCTTTCCCATCAAGATTATCCACTCTTGTTCCTATTGCGAGATTAATATAGTCGGGCCAGACTTTAGATATTTTATCAGGCAATAAATTTTTCATCCTGAAACTCAGCCAATATTTTTGTCCTTCATAATCATCAAAAATATTTCCCTTATGTTCACCATTTCTCATCTTTACAGATGGATAATAACTGTATTTAAATTGAAAATTTTGGAGAAAAGGAAATTGAAATTGTGCAAAAGCATATCCTGCTCCTAATGTATTTGCCATTGCATCGCCGGGACTAAAACCCCACTGCGCACCAAAGCCATCTTCAATCTCTACATAATATTGAAAAGCAAGTGCTGTTATTGTGCCGTAAAGCATTGCATCATTAGTTTGAAAATTTGCAGCTTCAAGACCTGCAGAAAAAGCATGCACCAACAAAGTTGCAGCAAAAAAATGTCCGAGCTTATCGTCCCATAAAGCATAAGCCCAGTCGTTTTGAAAATGAAAACTCGTTCTCTGATCTTTCCACCAGGCATTTCTTTGATAAATATGAACTCCTATTCCTGTGCCTAAATACAAAGCACCAAGCCCTGCAAGAATAGTATAATTAACTTTAGATTTTAACGGATCGATTTCATATTTAGAAGGATCAAATAATTTTGGCTGGAATGAATTGCTCATTTCATTATTTAGTTCGAATTTAAGATAGTGTTTGCCGGCTTGAGAATATGTAGAATCGTACTTTGACTGGGGATGAGCAGTTAAGCAGAATACCAAAAAGAAAGTTATACCTGCCTTATAAATTTTCATTATTCAAATATAATAAGTATGAAATTATACAGGTTGGTTACGTTATGTTAGTCACTTAGTTTTCTCCAATTAACCCTTTGTTTCAGGTTTCATTTGAGGAAAAAATATGACATCTCTGATAGAAGATTGATCGGTTAAAAGCATTACAAGCCTGTCGATTCCAACTCCGAGTCCGGCAGTCGGAGGCATTCCATATTCAAGTGCACGTAAAAAGTCTTCATCAACCTGGTGAGCTTCTTCATCACCTTCTTCGCGAAGTTTTGATTGTCCTTCAAATCTTTTTCTCTGGTCAATTGGATCATTAAGTTCACTAAAGGCATTGCAAATTTCTCTTCCACCAACATAACCTTCAAATCTTTCCACAAGACCAGGTTTTGATCTGTGCTGTTTTGCAAGTGGAGAAATTTCCACAGGATAATCAACTATAAATGTCGGTTGGATAAGTTCCGGTTGGATTAATACACTAAATATTTCATCGATCTGTTTTGGTTTTCCCTTCTTCACTTCAATTCCGTTTTCCATCGAGAAATTTCTTAACTCATCATAAGTAACATTTAGAATATCAAATCCTGTTTTCTCTTTTAATGCTTCAACCATTGAAATTCTTTTCCATGGACGAGAGAAGTTTATGGTCTTTCCTTCATTTGTAATTTCAAGTTTGCCATTAACTGTTAGACAAGCTTTCTCAAGCATTTCTTCAACAAAATTCATCATCCATTCATAGTCTTTATAAGGAACGTACAATTCCATCATTGTAAATTCGGGATTGTGAGTTTTGTCCATTCCTTCGTTACGAAAATCTTTGCTGATCTCATAAACACCATTAAAACCTCCGACAATTAATCTTTTTAAATAAAGTTCATCAGCAATTCTTAAATAAAGTTTTGTATCGAGCGCATTGTGATAAGTAACGAATGGCTTAGCCGCCGCTCCACCATAAATCGGCTGAAGCGCCGGAGTTTCGACTTCGAGATATCCATTGGAATCCAAAAAAGAACGAATTGAAGAAATAATTTTACTTCTCTTTATAAAAACTTCTTTTACTTTCGGATTAACAACAAGGTCGACATAACGCTGCCGGTATCTTAACTCTTTATCGACAAACTGGTCATGAATAACCTTGTTCCCTTGTTCATCTGTTGTTTCTTTCGGAATAGGTAAAGGTCTTAATGATTTTGTTAAAAGTTTTAGTGAAGTTGCGTGAACAGATGTCTCCCCCGTCCTGGTTTTAAAAACGAATCCTTCGATCCCGATTATATCACCAATATCCATTAATCGGAAAGCATCATAAACATCGCCGAGTTCATCTTTTTTTAAATAAATTTGAATTCTCCCCTTATCATCCTGGATATGGGCAAAAGATGCTTTACCCATTCTGCGGAGAGTCATTATTCTACCAGCAATGGATACTTCTCTTTTTGAATCTTCAGTATAACTCTTCTTTATATCTTCCGAATCTGAATTAACATCAAACGAATAGGCAAATTGCTCAACACCTTTTGCTTTAAGCTCTTCAAGCTCCTCGTACCGCCTCTTAATGAGCACATTTATATCCTGCTGGGTATTCTCTTCCAAAAAGCCTCCTGAATTTTAGGTATTAAAATAAGAAAAATGAGCAAATGATGTTTAACTCCATAAAGTACCGGAATCTTTTTACCTTTTATCAATAATTTGGTTCTTTTATCATTTATCAAGCTTTTACAATTTGTTTATGAATTAACTTATAATAGGTAATAAATTTCAATTTTCTTAAGGACGTTGATGAAGGCAAAATTTTTTTCTGTTTTGTTTCTATTTCTATTTGTAATTCTCCCCTCTTTATTTGCGCAACAAAAATTTTACTTAGATTTAAATGATAGAAGCAGCGACGTTTTCAAAGTTACCCTCATACCGGAAAAACTCGCCGATGAAAACAGAATTTACCAGTTTGCAGCTACAGCACCCGGAACTTACCAGAGAATGGATTTAGGAAGATTCGTTACATCATTTAAAGCTTACGATGATGATGGAAACGAAATTGAAACAAAACATGAATCTTTAAATCAATGGTCAATTAGCAATCCGAAAGAAGTTGCTAAAATTGTTTATGATATTGAAGACACTTGGGATACACCGGTTGATAGTGATTATATTTTTAAAATGGGAGGTTCTTCTATTGAAGATGATAATGTTCTTATTAATGGTCAATGTGTTTTCGGATATTTTCATGGAATGCAATCCGAACCGGTATATGTTAAAATAGATTATCCTGAAGATTGGCTTTTAGGGACTGCTCTCAAACTGGACAACGATGGATATTATGAAGCGGAAAATTACGATCAAATAGTTGACTCCCCTATTTTGCTTGGCAAGCTTACAAAAGAATCCACAACCGTTTCCAATACAAAAGTAGATCTTTATACTTATTCAAAAACAGGATTAATAAAATCATCCGATATTTTAGAATCCATCGAAGATATACTAAAAGCTGAAGACAAATTCACCGAAGGTTTACCCGTGGATCATTATACTTTTCTTTTTCATTTTGAAGATGTAAGCGCCGGGGCATGGGAACACAATTACAGTTCGGAATATGTTTACAAGGAAGATTCTCTATCGGCAAGATTAATACAAAATATAAGAGAAACAGTTGCACATGAATTTTTTCATGTTGTATTACCTTTAAATATTCATAGCGAACTGGTAGAAAATTTTAATTTCGAAAAACCTGTTATGTCTCAGCACCTCTGGCTTTATGAAGGCGTTACCGAATGGGCATCATATATTTTGGAATTGCGTGATTCTTTAATTTCTCTTGATGATTATTTAAATGTTCTTCGTCAAAAATTAGATTATGCTGATAACTTGAGTGATACTATAAGCTTAACATATCTCGGTTTACATTGTGTAGATTTACAGGATCAGTATATAAACATCTATGAAAAAGGAGCTATAATTCCGGGCTTGCTCGATATCCGACTTCTTGAGCTTTCAAACGGCAAAAAAGGGTTAAGAGAAGTTATAAATGAACTTTCTCACATTTATGGACCTCACAAACCTTTTAGCGAGGAAACTTTTTTCGATGATTTTACATCAATGACATACCCGCAGATTGGAGATTTTATTAATAAATACATAAAAGGAACGGAACCTCTTCCATTAAAAGAATATTATGCAAAAATTGGGATTAACTATGAGAAAGAAGCAGGAGCCGACAGCAGTAAAGTTAGTCTGGGTATAGTTATGGGATTCACCGGTCAAAACTTTGTGATTATGGGTACCGATAAGGAAATGTTGAATGGTAAACTAAAAAGTGGAGATATAGTAGACAAGGTCAATGGTGAAAAATTATCTTTAAAGAATGTCAGAAAAATTCTCTCACAGATTAAGAATACCAGTAAGGTAGGTGATACAGTTACTGTGACTGTTATTCGGAATGATGAACCCGTTGATTTAGAATTACAACTCTCAGCAGAAAAGAAAAAACACGTTTTTTCAGTTAATGAAAATGCTACGGAGCAAGAAATTGAATTGAGAAATGTGTGGATGAGGAATCTCTAAAATTGTGAAAACATTCAAGGTTAGAGCGTGAAGAACGAAATGTTAACCTTGAAGGTTCTAAACTTAATTTCTGTTCCGTTCAATGTCGCTGATCTTATCTAATCGTCTCTGGTGTCTTCCCCCGCCAAAATTTGTATTTAACCAGACTTCAAGAATAGATTTGATTGTTTCCTCTCCAAGAGCTTTTGCACCTAACACAAGAACATTTGCATTGTTATGTTCCCTTGCACTTCTTGTTGAAAATTCATTGTAACAAGTTGCAGCTCTTATTCCTCTCAATTTGTTTGCAGTTATTGCAGAAGGAATTCCGGTTGCATCTACAACAATTCCAAAATCAACGCTTAAACTTTGTACTTTTTCTGCAACTGCCAGAGCAAAATCAGGATAGTCACAAGATTTTTCATCGAATGTTCCGACATCGATTACTTCGAATCCTTTTTCCGTGAGAATTTTAGAGAGAATGTTCTTCACTTTAAAACCTGTATGGTCACTACCGATTGCAGCTTTTTTTAATCTTACAGAAGTATTTAGAAAGTTTTCGGCGTTGTTAATTCTTGCTGCTTCTTCCTTAGTGACTATTTTTAATCCGAGATCCTTTACTTTATCCTGGGCAAGAGGAGTTAAAATTTCATTTTCACCAACTGGAATTATTTTTACTCCCGCTTGGTGAAGTTTTACAATATCTAACTCGGTTATAAGTTTTTTCATACTTTTAAAGAGTAAGGTCAAGTTCAAGAGCAAGAAGTTCAAAAACCCTTGGTCTTGCACCTGAACTTGCTCTCCCGTTTACAAATGTTCAGTCAATTTATTTATCTTAAGATGATCGACAACCTTTCTTACATCCTGGCTGTGATCTCTTCTGCAGACAAGCAAAGCATCATCTGTATTTATTATAATTAAATTCTCAACGCCGATTGCAGCTGTAAATTTATTAGGTGAAAATATCAGGGAGTCAACAGTCATATCAGTAAAAACATTCCCTTTTGTTGCGTTTCCATCTCCATCTTTTTCAGATAACTGATAAACCTCTTCCCAGCTTCCAACATCGCTCCACATAAAATTGCCTTTGGTTAAATATACGTTGCTTGATTTTTCCATGATACCATAATCAATAGAAATGTTTCTCAATTGTCCATAAACATTTGAAACAGTTTTATCAAATTCAGAAGTGTTCAAATCTTTTTCAATTTTCTCTAACCCTTCATACAATTCCGGCATAACATTTTTTATTTCATCCATTATGGTATCAACTCTCCAGATGAACATACCGCTGTTCCAGAAAAAATCTCCGCTTTCAAGAAATCTTACAGCGGTTGCATAATTAGGTTTCTCAGCAAAAGTAAAAACCCTGTGAACATTAGTATCCATTTCTTTTTCATCTATTTGAATATAACCGTAACCCGTTTCCGGGCGACTTGGAATTATACCGATTGTAACTAATCCTTTTGAACCATATGCAAATTTAATAGCATTGTTTAGCGTTTTATGAAATAGCTCAACATCTCTTATCAAATGATCAGAGGGTAAAGTTATCATAACAGCATCAGATGCTTTGGCTTTAAGTACAACGGCCGAAAGCCCTATACATGCTGCAGTATTTCTTCCAAACGGTTCACATATAATATTTTCAGGTGGAATTTCCGGAAGCTGTTTCATTATTTCAGGCTGCTGCATTTTATTTGTCGCAATAAAAATATTTTCATAGCTAACAACATCTTTTAATCTTTCAACAGTATCCTGTATTAAAGTCTTTTCACCAAAAATTTTAAGAAGTTGTTTAGGCGTTTTTTCTTTGCTGCTTGGCCAGAATCTTGAACCAACTCCCCCCGCCATTATAACGGCATAAACTTTCATTCTTCTTCCTTCTTTTTTAAAGCATTGATATTATTTCCGAAACTCTCAGCCTTACTAAGATAATCTGAGATGTTAACTTCTTTTCCTCTTACAACGGCAGCTATAACTATTAAGCATGATCTCAGCGCTTCAATTATTTCTTTTTCCGCCTTGAGCGTTCCGGCTTTTATTAATTTTAATGAATCTGAAACTATAGAATGCATGTTCGACAAAATATCAAAACCATTTTCCCGGGAGAATTCCGAGTTTTTTTCCATTATTTCAGCAAACTCATCGATCTTTTCAGATTGTATTTTTCCTTCGGCTATTTCAGTCAATAGCGAATCCATTGGTTTTATCTGTTTCAGGATTGCTTCTTCAAATCCTGAAAAAGATGTTTCTTTATCCTCTTTAGCTATCTCTTTCTCATTAGCATTATCGGTTATCTCTTTATCAATTGTATTTTCTTCTTGATTGTCTCTTAGTTTGCTTAAAGCATTTCTCAGGTTATTATTATTACTACTTAACAGCTGATTTAAGTCTTTAACAAGCTGCTGACTATGGGTTTTAAACTTTTCAGATAAAGTAAGAATATCTATCGGTCCCTTGGTTAGATAAGAATACATTTCGTGCAGCTTAATTGCCATTGTAGAAAACTCGGTAATCTTTTTCATCTTAATCAAATCGTCTTCAAGCGAATTCGATTTTTGTAAAACATCTCGTATAAGTGAAATTGTTTCCATTTGCTGAGTGTTTAACCGCAGATTGCCCGTAGCTGCGGAAATGCTTTGTGTAAGATATTGTTTTACTACACCCATATTACTTGTATATTCTTGGTAATCTTTTAGTAATGCCACAAGTTATTTCATACGGAATCGTATCAATTGCTTTTGCGAGATCCCATGCTGTAATGCTTTTATCCTTTTCTTTACCTATAAGCGTAACTTTATCTCCAACCTTAACATGAGCATTTCCAATATCAAACATTGTCCTATCCATTGTAACAATTCCAACCTGTTTATAGACCTTTCCATTTATTATTGCTTTAGTCTTATTCGAAAATCCTCTCCTGTAACCATCCGCATAACCGACAGGAACAGATATTATTTTCGTTTTTTTCTTTGCAGTAAACTTTCTTCCGTAACTAACAGTTTCACCTTTAGTAATTTCTTTAACGGTTGTAACTATTGATCTCACAGACATAACCGGTTTAAGTTTAATCGATTCACTCGTTTCGTCTGAAGGATAATATCCATATAAAGATATTCCACACCTTACCATATCAAGATAAGTTTCCGGCAAATCGAGTATGGCAGCACTATTTGCAGCATGCAAAAAACCAAAGCTGATTTTTTCATTACGTAATTTACTAATCAATTTGTTAAATCTTTTTAATTGCAGATGAGTAAAATTCTTATTTCTTGAGTCAGCTTCTGCAAAGTGAGAATAAATCCCATCTATAATAAATTCCTTTTTCCCGGAAAGATCTTTTATAAAATCAAAAGCTTTATCATAATCAATCCCGAGCCTGTTCATGCCAGTATCTACTTTAATATGAACTTTAATTCTTTTTTTATGATTTGAATCTCGAAAAGTAGTCTTTAATATATCGATATGCCTTTTATTAAACACAGTTGCAACAAGATCATACTTTAAACAAATCTCAGCATTCTCTTTCTCAAAAGGATCGAACACAATAATACGACTCCTGATTCCACTTTTTCGAAGTTCTAAAGCTTCTGTAGGAAAGGACACAGCGTAAAAATCGGGTTTGTTTTTCCCAAGTGTATTTAGATATTTTACAACTTTTACTGCTCCATGTCCATAAGCATCTGCTTTTACAACTGCCATGAATTTTGTTTGTCCTATTTTCTTTCTGATCTGCAGCAGGTTATATTTCAAATTTGAAAGATGTATAACAGCCTGAGAGGAATGCATCAAAGTAATTGATATTTATTGATTTGTTAAAATATAGTTTTAATAGAAGTTATAATCAATTAAAGTTGATTCGTTTAACATTTAACTACAAACCTGCCTTCAACTAAATTCTAAAATCTATTATGAAATTTACAATATTTATTTTTTATATAATGACAAAATCAAAGATGAATTTTTAACAAATAATTCCCGAAAAACAGAATTTTATTTCTCAATTGAGAGAAAAAACAAATATTTTTCTTATCTGTTTATTATGATAAAGTTTATATAAAGCATATTAATCAGAACATTTGGGTGGCATATATATTGACTTTGCTTAATGACTTTTAAAAAATGCGAGCATTAACGAATTTCCCTTAAGGATTTTCTTGACATTACCTGAGGGTTATTTTAATTTTTCATTGAATATTGGAGAGCTTTAATACATGCTTACAGAGTTTGGCAAAATTTTCATCTTTATGCTTGTTGCCATGCTTTTTACAGTTGTTGCTATTTTTGTAGCCCGCTTAATCAGACCTGCCCGACCCACACACGAAAAACTTTTAACTTATGAATGCGGTGAAGATATCATTGGTTCGCCCTGGGTTAAGTTTAATATAAGATTTTATGTTGTAGCCCTTATCTTCTTAATATTCGATGTCGAAGTTGTCCTTTTAATCCCCTGGGCTTTGGTTTACCAGCAATTTGGTGTAGGTGGTTATTTCGTAGGTTTTATATTCCTTTTTCTTCTTGGACTTGGAATGGCTTACGAATGGCGCAAAGGTGACCTTGAATGGGTAAGACCAGAATTGAAACATTCTGCTATTAAAAAGACTGAAATTAAAAAAGAAGTTTTAAAAGAAGAGGCGGTTGTCTGAGTTTATGGGAATTTTAGATCAACAATTTACAAACGATAATATAGTAATAGCCAAAACAGAAGACCTCCTTAACTGGGCTCGCTTATCTTCGCTTTGGCAGGTTGGATTTGGCCTTGCGTGTTGTGCTATTGAAATGATGGCTACTTCTGCTTCACATTATGATTTTGACAGGTTTGGAGTTATACCGCGTCCTTCACCGAGACAATCCGATGTAATTATTGTTTCTGGAACTGTAACCTTAAAGATGGCAATAAGAGTAAAAAGACTTTATGAACAAATGCCTGATCCGAAGTATGTAATATCAATGGGGAGTTGTTCAAATTGTGGCGGCCCATACTGGGAGCACGGCTATCATGTTCTAAAAGGAGTTGATAGGGTTATTCCTGTTGATGTGTATGTGCCTGGATGTCCTCCCCGCCCGGAAGCTCTGCTCGAAGGTTTGTTAAAACTTCAGGAAAAAATCCGCTATGAATCTCTTGTAAAGAAATCTGCATGAAAACTTCAGAAGAAATTTATAAATCATTAAAAGAAAAATTTGGCGATTCGATAATTGAGCTTAATTCTGCTCAGCCAGTAGAAGCTTTTATAATTGTTAATCCACAATCTATTGATGAAGTCTGTCTATTCTTAAAAGATAATGAAGAATTCAAGTTCGATAGTCTTATGTGTCTCTCCGGTGTCGATGATGCAAACGGTGAAAAGAAAACGAATGAGGATGGGAGCACTGCAATTATTGGAGCAACATTAAGTGTATTTTATCATCTTGAATCAATTGAATTAAAACATAAAGTAACGTTAAAGGTTTCTGTTAATAAAGATAATCCGGAAGTAAAGTCAGTAACAGGTGTTTGGAGTCACGCCGACTGGCATGAACGGGAAGCTTATGATCTTTTAGGAATAAAATTTCTCAATCATCCGGACCTGAGAAGAATTCTTATGCCTTATGATTGGGAAGCCGGATATCCACTAAGAAAAGATTATGAAAATCCTGAGTTTTACCAGGGAATGAAAGTTCCCTACTGATGTATGATGGAAAATGTCTGATAGAAGATGGAAAATAAATTTTAGAGTTTTGACTTTGATAAACTAATGGCTTTAACCACAGAAAATATTGAGACTGAAAGCGGTTTAAAAACTGAAGAGATGATCCTCAACATGGGTCCGCAGCATCCTTCTACCCACGGTGTGCTGAGACTCGAGCTTAAGCTTGAAGGTGAGATAATTACAAAAGTAATTCCTCACATCGGTTACTTACACAGATGTTTTGAAAAACATGCAGAAGCGATGACATATCCGCAAGTTATTCCTTACACAGACAGAATGGATTATCTTGCATCGATGTACAATGAATTTGGTTATACAATTGGAGTAGAAAAACTTCTTGGAATAGAAATACCGGAAAGAGTAGAATATATAAGAGTAATAATGGGAGAATTTCAGAGAATCGCTTCTCACCTTGTTGCATTGGGAACTTACGGCGCTGACATTGGTGCAGTTACTCCTTTTCTTTTCTGCTTTAGAGACAGAGAAAAAATATTAAGTCTTTTTGAAATGACATGCGGTGCAAGACTTCTATACAATTATATCTGGGTTGGCGGCGTTTCTCACGATCTTCATCCTGATTTTATTCGTCTTGCAAAAGAGTTTGTTGTTTACTTCAAACCAAAAATAAAAGAGCTTAATGATCTTCTTACAAACAACAGAATTTTTATTGAAAGAACTGCAAACGTTGGTATACTTCCCCTTGATACCGCAATAAATTATGGAATTACAGGTCCGATGCTAAGAGCAAGCGGCTTGAAATGGGATTTAAGAAAAGATGATACTTACTCTGTCTACAACAAATTTGATTTTGACATTCCTGTTGGCGAAGGAACAGTGGGAACAGTTGGAGATTCCTGGGACAGATATTATGTACGTGTGCTTGAAATGGAACAAAGCTTAAGAATTCTTGAACAAGCTTTGGATCAAATTCCCGAAGGAGACGTTTCTTCTGCAATTCCTAAAAGAGTGAAGCCACCGGTTGGACAGGTTTATAGCCGTGTTGAAGGTCCGCGAGGTGAGTTAGGATATTTTATAATTAGTGACGGATCAGTTAATCCTTTCCGTGTAAAAGTAAGAGGTCCTTCTTTCGTAAACCTTGCTATCATGGATGAACTTTGTAAAGGACATATGGTTGCAGATATTATTGCAATACTTGGAAGTATCGATATAGTTCTCGGTGAGGTCGATAGATGATTTACGATTTTCTATTTAAACTTACAGGAAGTGAAATTTGGGCAGTCATTATTCAAAGCTTCTTTCCTCTTTTCCTTTTCATACTTCCTTTTGCGCTTTTTGCCGTTTGGCTTGAAAGAAAAGTTTCTGCGCATATGCAGGATAGACTTGGCCCGATGAGAGTTGGATATCATGGAGCATTGCAGACAATAGCAGATATTCTCAAGCTTTTGCAAAAAGAAGATATAATTGCTTCCGAGAATGATAAACCACTTTTCAATCTTGCACCTATTATTGTTTTCGTAGGCAGTTATGCTGTATTTGCGGCAATTCCTTTTTCAGGTGCTTACATTGGGTCAGAAATAGATTTGGGATTATTCTTTATTATAGCTGTGTCAGGTTTAGTTGTTGCAGGAATTCTAATGGCAGGCTGGTCATCTAACAATAAATATTCTTTGCTCGGTGCAATGAGATCTGTTGCTCAAATCATCAGTTATGAAATCCCAACAATTATTGTAGTTCTAACTATTGTGATGATTACTGGAACACTTAGCTTATACAAGTTAAGTGAATTACAATCCGGTCACTTGTGGAACTGGATGATATTTGGCGGACCAGGTTCTGATTTACACAAATTTTTATTCATCCCGTTTATGTTTATCGGTTTCATAGTGCTTTATATAAGCACACTTGCAGAAGTCAACCGCACCCCGTTCGATATTCCTGAAGCAGAATCAGAATTAGTTGCAGGATATCATACAGAATATTCAGGGATGAAGTTCGCAATGTTTTTCCTTGCGGAATATGCAAATATGTTTGCTGTTTCTGCTATTGTTGCCGCTGTTTTCTTTGGCGGCTACCAATCGCCTTTTGGTTACCTTGGAAACACTCTTCATATTCCATGGTTAATTCCAGTTGAACAGTTTTTCTGGTTCACAGCCAAAGGTTTATTTTTTGTTTTTGTACAAATGTGGCTAAGATGGACTTTACCAAGATTGAGAGTCGATCAATTGATGGCAGTCTGCTGGAAATATCTTATACCAATTTCTTTTGTTAATCTTATTATAGTTGGATTAATTTCGGTTTTGTAATGCAATATTTCAGTGATGCAATACAATCTTTAAAGACAGTGTTTATAGGTATGAAAGTTACCTTTAAACATTTGTTTGTTCCTTCGGTTACAATACAGTACCCGGATATAAGACTTGCTTTGCCTGAACGTGAAAGAAACAGGCTTTATGTCAATATGGATGATTGTATTGGTTGCGACCAATGTGCAAGAGCCTGTCCTGTTAATTGCATTACAATAGAAACAGTAAAAAGTCTTCCAGAGGAAGATCTTGGAAAAACTTCTAACGGAAAAAGAAAAGCTCTCTGGGTAACTCAATTCGATATTGATTTTGCAAAATGCTGTTACTGCCAGTTGTGTGTTTTTCCCTGCCCTACCGAGTGTATTTACATGACCGATGTTTTCGAATTCTCAGAATTTGAAAGAAACGATTTGAATTTCAGCTTTGTTACTTTAACTCCCGAAGAGATTACCCAGAAAAAAGAAAACTTTGCTAAGATGGAAGCAGAAAAAGCTCGCCTGAAAGCGGAACAGGCAGCTCAAAAAGCTGAAGCCGCAGCTAAAGCTGCCGCTGAAAAAAAATCTACTGATCAATCCGAAAAGGAAGATAAGTAATATGAGTGTTTATGATTTAATGTTTTATCTTTTTGCCGCCCTTACACTTGTTTCTGCATTTTTTGTAGTTACTCTCAGGAATATCGTTCATTCAGCTTTCTTTCTTTTGTTTACATTCTTTGGTGTTGTAGGACTTTATGTTCTCCTTGCCGCAGATTTTATTGCAATTGTTCAGCTCGTGGTTTACGTGGGAGGAATTTTAATTCTTCTTCTGTTCGGTGTTATGCTTACAAACAAAATTACAAATGTTCAGATCAAGACCGGAACTTTCCAGCTTCTTCCTTCGATTATCGGAGTTGGATTATTTTTGGGAATCCTGGTTGAAACAATGATAAATACAAAATGGAAAGTTTCCCCGGCAGAAATTCCAACAACTACTGCGTATAGTATTGGAACTTTACTTCTCCAGGATTATGTAGTTGTTTTCGAACTGCTCGGAATTTTATTGTTAATCGCTTTAATCGGTGCTGCATCTATGGCGAGGAGATAACAATGATACATGTTGGACTAAATCATTTTCTAATAGTTAGTGCAATTTTATTTTCTTTCGGGATATTCGGAATTGTTACAAGAAAAAATGCCGTAATGGTTTTGATGGGAATCGAACTTATTCTTAATGCAGCAAACATTAATTTTGTTGCTTTTGCACGTTACGGAAATTTAGGATACAACGGGCAGGTTATGGCATTGTTCATAATAATTCTTGCAGCTGCCGAAGCGGCAATTGCACTTGCCATAGTATTAAATGTTTATAAAAATTTCTCAAATGTTAATGTTGATGAAATTGATAATTTAAAGGAATAGGAAATAGAACTCAAAGCTCAAAAATCAAAACTCAATTATGAGATTTGAAATTTGAGATTTAAGATTTGAAATAAAAAATGACAGAATCATCACTCATACAGTTATCAGTTGTTCTTCTTTTTCTCCCATTGTTTGGATTTACTCTTACTTTATTCTTCGGAAAAAAGATTAAAGGGATGTTCTGGTTCGAGAATTTTGTAATATTCCTCGGATTGGTTGGCTCCATTGTTCTTGCATATCATAAACTAAGTTTCTTCAATCACGAAATTACAGGTGAATTTACCTGGATCGATCTAAAAAGTTTTTCTTTTCTTGGCGCTATAAAAATAGAACTTGGAATTTTGATCGATAACATTTCTGTAATAATGCTGGTTACTGTTTATATAATCTCGTTTGTTGTTCATGTCTTTTCAATAGATTATATGAAAGGTGATAAAAGGTATAACCGTTACTTTGCTTATCTCGGTATTTTCACTTTTTCGATGAACGGAATTGTTCTTACACACAACTTCCTTATGATGTACATCTTCTGGGAACTTGTTGGATTATCATCATATTTACTTATCGGATTTTGGTTTGAAAAGAAATCTGCATCAGATGCTGCCAAGAAAGCTTTTATAGTAAACCGTATCGGCGATATTGGAATGTTAATTGGTATCTTAATGATATTTACTAATTATCATACCTTTACATTCGATAAAATATTTTTAGCAATCTCGAATGGACATCTTCCATTCGATAGCGGTTTCTGGCTGACTGTTGTGGGAATTCTATTGTTTTGTGGAGCAGTTGGTAAGTCAGCTCAATTCCCTCTGCATGTCTGGCTTCCTGATGCAATGGAGGGCCCTACACCTGTTAGTGCTTTAATTCATGCGGCAACAATGGTAGCAGCCGGAGTTTATTTCATTACAAGAATTTTTCCAATCCTTTCCGGCGATGCTTTATTTGTAATTGCAATAATCGGTGCGCTCTCTGCTTTCATTCCTGCAACAATTGCTTTAACACAAAATGATATTAAAAAAGTTTTGGCTTACTCAACAATAAGTCAGCTTGGATATATGATAATGGCGCTCGGTGTAGGCGCATATACTTTTGCATTCTTTCATTTAATAACTCACGCTTTCTTCAAAGCTTGCTTGTTTCTTGGTTCCGGTTCGGTAATCCATTCTATGCATCATGAACAGGATATCAGAAACATGGGCGGGTTGAGAAAGAAAATGCCGCTGACTTATTATACATTTTTAGTAGCTTCGCTCGCACTATCAGGCATTCCTCTTACATCAGGATTTTTAAGTAAAGATGGAATCCTTGCCGGTAGTTATGCTTTCGCTTCGATAACGGGTCATTGGCTATTCCCTATCGTAGGATTTTTAGTAGCGATACTTACTGCATTCTATATGTTCAGGTTAATAATCTTAACATTTCATGGCAAGCCAAGAGATCAACATAAATATGAGCATGCTAAAGAATCAAAATTTGCTATGGCAATGCCTCTGGTTGTGCTTTCTACATTATCACTTTTTATATGGTTTACACCAAACCCGTTTAACCCTGAAGCAGGATGGGTTTTATCAAGCTGGGTAAAAACTCCTGAACTTTCTACTCCTGAAGCATCGCGATATGCTTTTATGCAGAAAGATTCCGTTGTTGAGCCTGGTGGTAAAGAAGCCGGGGTTGAAGAGCCTGAAATGATTTATTCATCGGCTTATACTGAAGCAATGCATCACGCTCATATTCCTGCTATGATTCTTTCTCTGCTAATGGCCATATCAGGAATTGTATTAGCGTTCTTATTTTATCAATACAAAAAACTCGATATTGATAAGATCAAAGAGAAATTCAAGCCGCTATATAATCTTTCATACAATAAGTGGTACTTCGATGAAATTTACCAGGCGACTTTTGTTGCTGGAACCATTCGCATAAGCAGATTATTAGCCTGGTTCGATAATAAAGTTGTCGATGGAATTGTAAATGGCTCTGCTACTGTTACAAAATGGTTCTCTAATTTCAGCGGAACATTTGATAATGTAATTGTAGATGGCATAGTAAATTTTATGGCATACTTAAGCGGAATTTTAGGATTGATATTCAGAAAGTTCCAGACAGGAAAAGTTCAGACATATATTGTTCTCGTAATTTTCTCAATCGTGATTTTATTGTTTTTGTTTAAACCATTTTAGATTTGAAATAAACAGGTAATTAAAATGTATAGCAGTTTCCCGGTTCTATCAATTATAACTTTCCTACCAATAATAGGAATGGTAATAGTTTTGGCGTTGCCCAAAACAAGAAGCACGCTGGTTAAAAGCATTACAATTGCGGTAACAGGTTTACAGCTTGTTCTCGCTTTGGTAATCCTCGGAAGTTACAATTACTCTCTTGGAGGAATTAACGATGTTTCTTCTTTCCAGTTTATCGAAAAATTCAGATGGATAAATATTACAGGTTTCTCGTGGATAGGACAAATAAAAATTGATTACTTCCTCGGCATAGATGGTTTAAGTGTGCTGATGGTTCTTTTAACTGCTATTATAACTTTTATCGCTGCTATTTCATCATGGAATATTAACAAATCAATTAAAGGATATTTTGCTCTATTCCTTTTACTCGATACGGGAATGATGGGAGTTTTTGTTGCTCTTGATTTCTTCCTCTTTTATATTTTTTGGGAACTTATGCTACTCCCGATGTATTTCCTTATCGGTGTTTGGGGCGGACCAAGAAAAGAATATGCTGCTATCAAGTTTTTTCTATACACATTACTCGGTTCAGTTTTTATTCTGATTGTAATGATCGGGTTATACTTTAGTACTTATGAAACACTTGCTGACGGAACAAAGGTATTTACATTTAATATGCTTGCTATGATGAATTCTGCAAATTACACAGCAGGCGGAATTTTGTCGCCGTTAAATCCGGATAACCTGAGATTTATAGCTTACATTGCCTTGTTCATAGGATTTGCAATTAAAATACCGATGTTTCCATTCCACACGTGGCTTCCCGATGCACATGTTGAAGCGCCGACACCAATAAGCGTTATTCTTGCAGGCGTACTTTTGAAGATGGGCACTTACGGAATACTAAGAATTTCGTTTCCGGTTTTTCCCGAAATTACTCACCAGCTTATCTGGTACATTGCCCTCTTCGGAATGATAAATATTATTTACGGTGCTTTATGTGCAATGGCTCAGAAAGATTTTAAAAAGTTGATAGCCTACTCATCTGTTTCACATATGGGTTTTGTAATGCTGGGAATGGCTTCACTAAATACATTAGGAATTTCAGGAGCTGTTCTCCAGATGTTTAACCACGGAACTATCACTGCAATGCTCTTCTTAATTGTTGGAGTTATTTACGATAGAACTCACACACGCGGACTCGATGACTTCGGCGGACTTGCTACACAAATGCCTGTTTATGCGGGCTTCACAACAGTTGCATTCTTTGCAGCAATTGGTCTTCCCGGCTTAAGCGGATTCATTTCTGAATCGTTTGTATTTCTCGGTGCTTTCGGATCAGATTTGATAAGAATAATAACAATTATTTCTACACTTGGAATTCTTTTGGGCGCGGGTTATATGCTCTGGAGTTTGCAGAGAGTTTTTCTCGGTAACTTAAGAGAAAAATGGTCAGGGCTTTCTGATCTTAATTTCCGAGAATATGTAATGTTTATTCCTCTAACTGCAATAATAATTTTTGTAGGAGTTTATCCTTCTTCAATGCTTGATTTGATGAATTCATCGGTCAATGCAATGGTTAAGTTTATGGCAGATGCACAAGTGCTTTACGGATCTTTAGGAGGATTTTAATATTTAGTGCTTCTCAGTGATCTCTGTGTCTTAGTGGTAAAAAAACCACATAGGCACAAAGGACACATAGATACACTAAGCAAACAAAATAAAGAATATGAACTTTCAATCTTTAATAAATAGTCTTCAATATATAAAACCCGAAATTGTAATCGCAGTTGTAATTGTTCTCCTTGTTACAACCGATTTAATAATGGGAAAGAATAAATCCCTTCTTCCCTGGATTTCAATCACTGGATTGATCGTTGCAACTTTTTTTGTAATTGAACAGTTTAGCTTAAAAGCTATCTCATCTTCTACAAATGGTTCTATGGGAATGATAACTGCCGATCCTTTCGGCGCATTCTTTAAGATAATCGTTATTGTCGCTTCAATTATCGTTATACTCTTTTCCTTGTCATCAAATGAAATTAAAGGATCTTATGACCGGCTGGGCGAATATTACACACTTATCTTCGGAATGATACTAGGAATGTTCTTTTTAATCTCTTCCGCAGATCTTATCCTGATTTATCTTTCAATGGAACTTTTGTCTTTATCATCCTATGTCCTTGCCGGTTTCACGAAACATTCTTTGCGAAACAGTGAGGCTTCACTTAAATATATTATTTACGGCGGCGCTTCAAGTGGAATAATGCTTTTCGGGATCTCTATTATTTATGGATTGACAGGTACTACAAATCTTTATGCATTGAATTCATTTTTACAACTACCGCAAGTCAGCGGATTTATTTTCTGGTTAGCCTGCATATTAATTTTTGCGGGGATAGGATTTAAGATTTCTGCGGCACCTTTCCATTTCTGGACGCCTGATGTTTATGAAGGTGCACCTATAACAATTACGGCTTACTTATCGATTGCAAGTAAAGCCGCAGGTTTTGCACTCTTAATAAGATTTATTAAAGTAACATTTATTCAATCGGTTGATGATTCCGGTTACTGGCATTTGCTTAATGTTATTGACTGGAAAAGCCTGCTCATTCTTATTTCGATAGTAACTATGACACTTGGAAACTTTACTGCACTCTGGCAAAGCAATATGAAAAGACTTCTCGCCTACTCGAGTATTGCACACGCAGGTTATTTGCTACTTGGTCTTGCAGTTTTATCCGATCAGGGATTGACTGCAATATTAATTTATTTTGCTGTTTATGCTTTTATGAATCTCGGAGCTTTCTTCGTTGTTATGATAATCGCCAATAAGATTGGAAGTGAAGAAATTGATGATTACAAAGGACTCGGTTACTCGATGCCTTTCCTCGGATTTTCAATTGCAGTTTTCCTTATTTCACTTACAGGTATTCCGCCAACAGCGGGCTTTATAGCAAAACTTTATCTCTTTATAGCTTTAGTAGATGCAAAGATGATTGTCGTTGCAGTTATTGCGTTGCTTAATACAGTTGTATCACTTTATTACTATATAAAAGTGTTAAAGAATTTATATTTAATAAGACCGGAAAAAGAAGCACCGGTTGTTCCCATCTCCCCTTCTGCTTTTGCTATGTTGATAGTTTTACTCATCCCGATTTTCCTCTTT
>Ga0210099_1000178_pt1 | contig 23765 bp, 18 predicted proteins | sample Joice_ThreeSqA_D_4_FD_184872 | JGI IMG/M metagenome (GOLD analysis project Ga0210099, IMG submission 184872) | Wetland microbial communities from San Francisco Bay, California, USA, that impact long-term carbon sequestration - Joice_ThreeSqA_D2... | ecosystem: Environmental > Aquatic > Marine >...
AAGTTATCTACAACCGCAACATCAACAATTCCCTTTCCAATTGTATTGGCTACATTTACCCCAAATAAAAATGCTGCGGCAAAATTGAAAAACGCTGCCCATAAAACTGCCTGGAAAGGTGATAATACTCGTGTAGAAACAATAGTAGCAATGGAATTTGCTGCATCGTTCATTCCATTATAGAAATCGAAGACAAGAGCGAGAGCGATGATTAAAATTGCAAATATCATTCAGCTTAATTGTTCTTGATGAAGATTGCGAGAATTATATTTGCAGCCGACTGACATTTGTCGCATGTTTTTTCAAGAATATCGAGGATTTCTTTTTCCTTGATAAGCTTTATTGCATCTTTTTCTTTTTCGAATAATTCTTTGTTTGCCTGCTGGTAAATTCTATCTGCTTCGGATTCAAGATCATTAACAGCTTTGCATTCATTAATTCTTCTTGCTTTAATATCCTGTATTGCAATGCCAAGCTCTTTTATTTGTTGAAGTATTATCGCGGAAATTTTATCTGTGTAATTAATCTTTTCTTTTATATTGAAAGTCTCAACCCTGTTTGTAGCTCCCAAAAGATTATCGCTTATTGCAGAAAGCCGTTTGACAAGAGCAAAAATATCTTCCCGGTCAAATGGTGTAATGAAAGTTTTGTTGAGACGCTTAATTATTTTAGACGAAAGTTCGTCACATCTTTGTTCAAGCGGTTTTATTTTTAAGAGCAGGCTTGGGTCAATTAAGTCGGAAGAGAAAAACTGGTTTGCATACAGAGCCATCTCGGAGATGTGAGAGATCATCTCCTTAAAATCTTCAAAATATTTTTCTTCTTTCGGTATAAGCTGCTTCAGCATAATATCCCCTCTAAATAATTTTTACTATACAAATATAGTTTCTTTTTTCAAACCACTAAAGCTCCACGTTAAAATTATATCCTCATTTTACTATATTTGAGAGCAATTTATAAAATATTTCGGAGTATGTCATAGAAAAGAAATCGAATAACCGCGCAGATCTGTTGGATAAAATTGTATCTCTCTCCAAAAGAAGGGGATTTGTTTTTCAATCGAGTGAAATATACGGCGGATTAAATGGATGCTGGGATTACGGTCCCCTTGGTGTCGAGCTTCTTCGTAATATTAAAGAAGAATGGTGGAAGGCAATGACCTACCGCGATAATATTGAAGGACTCGATGCTTCAATTCTTATGCAACCAAAAGTGTGGGAAGCTTCAGGTCATGTTGAAAATTTTACAGACCCAATGGTTGATTGTAAACAATGTAAAGCACGCTACAGAGTCGATGTCCTTGGCGAAATGATAAATGAAAAGAAAAAGACAAAAGCTCTTGAAGAATTGAAGAACTCTATTAGCAATGATCCAGCTTTGATTCAAAAATATGACCAGGCGCTTTTGGCTGAAGATTCTTTCAGTGCGGTTATGGAGGACCCCGATCTTGGCGTAAGACTTTTGCAGGAAATTAATTGTCCGCAATGTGGGAATAAAAATACTTTTACAACTGCACGCAAATTCAATTTGATGTTTAAAACTTTTATCGGACCTGTTGAAGATTCGAGCGCTGTTGTTTATTTAAGACCGGAAACTGCACAAGGAATTTATGTTAACTTTTTGAATGTGCAGAGTTCTGCAAGACAAAAACTTCCTTTCGGCATTGCGCAGATTGGAAAAGCTTTCCGTAATGAAATCAATACAAAGAATTTTCTTTTCCGTACGCGTGAGTTCGAACAAATGGAGATGCAATTTTTTATAAAACCTGCTGATGATAAAAAATGGTATGACTACTGGAAAGCAGAAAGACTGCAGTGGTTTAAAAATCTTGGTATTACTGAAAGCAAGTTAAGATATCACGATCACCCAAAAGAAAAATTAGCTCACTATGCAAAAGATGCAACAGATATTGAATATGAATTTCCTTTCGGCTGGGGAGAAATTGAAGGAATACATAACAGGACAAATTTTGATTTGACACGTCATGAACAATTCTCAGGCAAATCATTAAAATATTTTGATGATGAATCGAAAGAAAAATTTATTCCTTTTATAATTGAAACATCGGCTGGTGCCAGCAGATCGTTTATGGCTTTCTTAGTTGATTCTTATTATGAAGAAGAAGTTAAAGGAGAAATGCGATCTGTATTAAAATTTCATTCGAGACTTGCGCCGATGAAAGCAGCAATTCTTCCCTTGGTTAATAAAGACGGAATGCCGGAAATATCGAGAGAAATTGAAAAAGATTTACGAAAGAATTTTAAAGTATTTTATGATGATAAAGGTGCAATCGGGAGAAGATACAGAAGACAGGACGAGGCTGGAACACCATATTGTGTTACTGTCGATACTCAAACACTCGAAGATAAAACAGTAACAATAAGAGAACGTGATTCGATGGAGCAGGTTAGAATTCCGGCGGATGGAATATCAAAATATATGAACGACAAACTTAAACTATAATTAATGTGCGATTAATTGGTTTGAATAAAGTTTTGTCATCATTTTAGTTTAAAGAGGAAAATTTAATTCCTTAGAAAGAAACGAAGGAAATAAAATGGTACAAAAAAAATATAAGCTGCTTTTATTCAGCTTTATTGCTCTTATCACTTCATACACTTTTATGGGAGGGGATTGCAGCACAAATAACAATAACGAAATTACTCCTCCTCCCACAAATACGCTTGAACCCCCTGCATCTTTTACTTTTAACGTTGATGCGGTGGCTGGGGGAGATGCAAGCGTTACTTTTAACTGGACGGCTTCACCCGATGCAAATAACAGTGATTTTAAAGGTTACAGAATTATTACAGCAGAAGTCGATAGTAATGGAAGTATAACTTCAATTCTTCAAGAAGTTTCAAGGATTAAGAATTTAACTTATTCAATAGATCCATTGGAAAGAGGCAGAAGATATAAAACTTATCTTTGTGCTGAACTAGAAGATGGTACCTTAAGCGATACTCTTGAAACCGAAATTTATGCTGCGGTTTTTTATAACACGGATGGTGTGATTGATTCTTATGTCCCTAACAGCTCTACAATGAGCGGGTTCGGATGGAATATCTCAACAGGAGTTGGTAATCCTTATTCTTACACGCAAGGAAATGGAGCTTTGATTGATCTTCACTTAGAAGAAACACACAGTGCTCCATATTTTTATACTCCCAATGCTTTCGGTAACAGTTTTAAATTAACAAGAATGAAATTAATTGGCTCAGGTCAAGCGGGTTTTGATGAAACGAATTTGCCGGAAGCCGATGAAACCATTTTGCTCGCTGAGAATGATAATGTTTACCTGCTTAAAACAGAGGAAGGTTATTACATTAAAATTTGGATAAAAAGGGTGGACCCTCCAAGCTTGAGCCAGGATCATTACACAATTCATTTTGATTACAAAGTTCAGCCGATTAGAGGACTTAGGGTTTTATAAAAAATTATTAATGATGGAATAATAAAAGCGGAGAATTAGTATTCTCCGTTTTTTATTTTAGCCATTCTTATAGTTGTCATTCTGAGCGCAGCGAAGAATCTTAACTGCTTTTATTAAAAAAAAGATTCTTCATCCCGACCGATTCTACTATAGGTGGATCGGGATTCAGAATGACAAGTGTAATTGTTTTAACAACTTATTTAGATGATGAAGCGCTTTCAATATCTTATTATATTTTTCTTTTTATTTGTAGGCATAACTAAAGCTGAAGATGCTAAATTTGATTCTCTTGTCACCACAGGAATAAAACAAATCTATAACATAAAATTTTCTAAAGCAGAAAAAACTTTTAGAATGGTAATTGCAGATTATCCGGATCATCCTGCAGGAAGATTTTATCTTGCAATGATAGATTGGTGGAAAGTCCTTCTCGACCTGGATTCAGAAGAGCATGATGAAATCTTTTTTCAAAAGATTGAAGATGTAATTTTTCAGTGCGATGAACTTCTTAAGAAAAATCCAAAGAATGTGGATGCTCTTTTCTTCAAAGGAGGTGCAATTGGTTTTCGCGGCAGACTACGAGCCAACAGGAGCAGCTGGCTTAAAGCTGCGGATGATGGAAGAGAAGCTTTACCGATTGTCGAGCATGCAGCAGACTTAGATTCCAATAATATTGATGTGCAGCTCGGTTTTGGAATTTATAATTATTACGCAGCAGTTATTCCTGATGAATACCCTATGGTAAAACCTTTAATGTTATTCTTTCCTTCGGGAGATAAAGAGAAGGGTATTGAACAGCTTAATAATGTTGCATTTAATGGTAAGTATGCAAAATACGAAGCACAATATTTTTTGATGACACTTTATTATAATTATGAAAATAATGTTTACAAAGCTGATGAATATGCTAAAATGCTTACAAAAGAATTTCCTGATAACCCTGTTTTTGAAAGATGGAAAGGAAGGATTGAGGCAAAGAAAGGGGATTATTTAGCAGCATCAATAATTTTTCAGGATATTGTTGATAAAGCCGACTCCGGACTCACGGGTTATACTGTTCCCAGCACAAAAAGAGAAGCTGATTATTATGTGGCTTACCAGTATTTCAAAATGAATAAACTTGATTCCGCAATGATTTATTTTAATGATTGCGCAAAAATTTCAAAACAGGTCGATGAAGAAGATGATGAATCAGGTTTCCAGGTTAATGCAGTATTGTATATTGGAATGATAAACGATTTGTGGAATAAGAGAGAAGCAGCGATTTCTAATTATAAAAAAGTCCTTGATATGAATGAGTATGCAAATTCTCACGATCGTGCAGAAGAATATATTGAGAAGCCGTTTAAGAAGTGAGGCTCATTTGTCATGCTGAACTTGTTTCAGCATCTTCCACATTAAGAAGATTCCGAAACAAACCTGTCTACCAACAGGTAAGAATGACAAGTCCTATAGATTTGTCGAAACACTAATCCTGTGTAGTTCCCCGATAGGTCCCATTGAAGAGAAACCATAATCAAATCTATACTTAGAAATTACAGCACCGAATCCTACATTAAATCCTGCTATTCCTGCAAAGGTGCCGACTTTCAGCTCTGTTCTTTTTTCATTATCATAACCGAATCTCAAACGCAAGACTTTACTTAATGTAAATTCTGCACCGACAGTGAATGCTTTAAATCTTTCGCTAAAATTATCTCTCTCTTCATTTAACTTATGAAAATCAAGAGATAATCTTACGGGTAAATACTCGAGTCTTTTAGAAATACCGAATACAAAATCGAGAGGCAGATCTTCTTTTGTATTTATATAGTAAGACATCTGGCTACCGATATTTAAGATTGAAAAACCGATATTAATTTGTTGTGACGGGACTGCATAATGTAATCCAAGATCGAGTGCCAGCGCAGTCGAGGAATATTTTTCTATGCTTGAATAAATAAACTTTATATTGGAACCGTAGTAAAAATTTTCATCGAGTTGATTTGCATATCCTAAGATAAAGGCAACTTCACCGGCTCCGAAATCACCGGTTGAACTTGCATTTTCATCAAAGCCTTTGAAAGTTCCGTAATTAATATATTTAATTGCTGCACCAAATCTTCCGATGCCCTCAAGCTCTGTTGAATAAGCAAGGCTGGCAAGATTAATATCAAGTAAATGTTTTACAAATGAGAAGGAAACAGGATTGTCATTTAGTAATTCTAAACCCGCCGGGTTGTAAAATATAACTTCAGGATCATCATTATTAGAAACAAAGCTGCCAGCTAAAGCTCCCGCTCTTGCACTCATATCGAGCCTTAAAAAATCATAAGTATTTTGTGCTTTTATATTGAATGCTGTTACTAATATTATTATTGCAAGCAGCAGGTATTTCTTCATAAATTCCTCAAAAATTCCATCCTTATTTAACCATATTACAAAATAAAGGCAAGACCTTAAGGAATGTAGAGTTTAGAATGTAAAATGTAGAATTAGTATTGAATTTTACTATACTAAATTATTTACTATAGATTCTACATTCTTCTTTCCCTTGCCTCTGCATATGTCTTTATTTAATTTTGAATCAATAAAATTACACAGGTTTAATTAAATGAATACTTTAAAAACAGCATTTTTAATGACTGTTAAGATGATTCTTTTTCTCCTTGTAGGCTATCTGCTTGGGGAAATCCGGGGATGACAATTGCTTCCTCAGGAAATTGCTGCCGGAAGAAGATAATTATGTATTTTATTATTCAATATTTTCCACAGATTTGTGAAGATGAAAAATTATTTTTGCTTTAGTAGATGACCGGCAGGAATTAAGAATTTGAAAAACTCATTTTATATAATTCCGACCAACCTTTACACTTCTGAAATTTCAGATCTTAACCAGATCAAATATCTAATCTATCTTAGGAACAAAATTCCGAAACAAAAAAAAAGAAGGAAGCTTTATGAATAGTCAGGTCAATTACAAAGAACCTGCTCCTATAGTCGACAAGGAGAACCCTTTCGAATCTATGATGGAGCGTTTTGACATCGCCGCAAAAAAACTCGGTCTTGATGAAGGAATTTATAATTATCTAAAAACTCCGGTTAAGCAAGTAATAACTGCAGTTCCTGTTATTATGGATGACGGAAGCATTGATGTTTTTGAAGGCTACAGGGTTATACACAACGATATACTTGGTCCATCAAAAGGAGGAATCAGATTTGCGCCCGATGTCTCGCTTGACGAGATGAAGGCGCTTGCCGCATGGATGACATGGAAATGTGCAATTGTAAGTATACCATTTGGTGGTGCAAAGGGGGGAATTAAATGTGACCCGGCTAAACTTACTATCCAGGAACTTGAAAGATTAACAAGAAGATTTACTGCTAACTTGTTGGATGTATTTGGCCCTGAAAGAGATATACCTGCTCCTGATATGAATACGAATGAACAGACTATGGCGTGGATAATGGATACTTACAGTATGCATTCCAAAAAAAATGTAACAGCAGTTGTTACAGGAAAGCCAATGATACTTGGCGGTTCACAAGGTAGAAGGGAAGCAACAGGTCGTGGCGTAATGATCGTATCAATTGCTGCATTACAGAAACTTGGTATTAAGGTAAATGAAGCTACTGCAGTAGTACAGGGATTTGGAAATGTTGGTTCGGTTGCAGCAGAGCTGCTATCCGAAAAAGGAGTAAAGATAAAAGCATTAAGCGACGTGAACGGGGCAATCTATAATTCAAAAGGATTTGACCTGCCCGAGGTGATAAAATATGTTGAAAAAAATAAAACGCTGGCAAAATTTCCAAACGCAGAGGCTATCACGAACGAAGAATTACTTGAAATGGAATGTGATTTATTAGTTCCTGCTGCTAAAGAAGATCAGATAACAGCAAAGAACGCCGATAAATTAAAATGTAAGATAATTGCTGAAGGAGCTAATGGTCCGACAACTGCAAAGGCAGATCCTAAATTAAAAGAAAAAGGGATTTTAGTTATTCCTGATATACTTGCAAATGCAGGCGGAGTTACGGTATCCTATTTTGAATGGGTTCAGGATAGGATGGGATTTTTCTGGACATTGAACAGGGTAAATACACGTCTTGAAAGAATGATGCAGGAAGCCTTTGTTAAGGTTTATAAAACTGCCGGAATGTATGATATATCTTTAAGGATAGGTGCTTATATTCTTGCTATTGATAAAGTTGCTAAAACTCTTAAGATTCGTGGTATATATGCTTGAGATTAAAAGATTAATATTCTTCCCTGCTGTAGTTTTTTTTCTTTCTGTCGATTTATCCGCGCAGCAGCCGAATACTAATCTTGACATATTTTATTCAATGATTGATTCTTCAGTTACGGAGTTTATTTCTAAAGTTCCGCAGTCTGAAGAGTCAATCAAGCTCGATTTAAATCTTGGGAAAGATTATTCTGTTTTTACAAACAAAGTGATTACAAAAATCATTTCTTTTGGAAAAAAAATCTCAAATGAAAAAAGTGATCAAGCTTCAACCGTGAATTATATAATTGATAGTGCAGAAGTGACTTATGGTGATATATATCAGGATGGTTTCTTCGGTAGTTATTATTTGTCTCGCAACTTATCGCTTAAAGGAAATTACACGGTTGAAAGCGACAGTACCGTTTTAAAAGATTTCAGCTATTCTTATAAGGACACTTTAAAATATGAAGACATTCAGAATGTTGAGAATGATTCATATCCATTTACAAAAGGAGAGATACCCCCGGAACCTTTTTTATCAAGCTTGTTTGAACCAATAGTTGCAATCGGTGCAGCGGCAGCAGCTGTTATTTTGTTCTTTTCGGTTCGAAGCAAGTAATCATAAATACCTTTGAAGCCTACAGGAAAATAGTTATTATTACACTCTAAAATCTTAATATTTATAGCAGTTATGAAGTATTTTATCTTAGTTATAATATTTGCAGGAATCTTTTGGGGTTGCTCCTCTTCGGTAGACACGATTAATTTTACACCGGATGAAAGACTCGCTTATGCAATCAAAATTTACCAGGATGAAGATTATGAAGATGCCCTGAATGAGTTTCAGGCAATTGTGCTTCAATATCCGGGTAATGCAATTGTAGATGATGCACAATTTTATCTTGCGCAAACAAGGTTCAAGAGAAGTGAATATCTTCTTGCTGCTTATGAGTTCAGCAAGCTTGTTAAGAATATGCCTGCAAGTGAGTTTGTTCCTGAAGGACAATATATGTTAGCAGAGTGTTATTACCAATTGTCTCCCAATTATTCTCTCGATCAAAAGTTTACAAAAAAAGCTATTGAAGAATTCCAGGCTTTTATTGATTTCTTCCCCTCGAATGAGAAAGTTGCTGATGCAGAAAAAAAGATAAATGAACTTAACAGTAAACTTGCGTATAAAGGTTTAGTAATTGCAAGAATATATGTGAAGCTTGAATATTATACGGCTGCATTGGATTATTATGATGAAGTTGTAGAAACGTATCATGATACCAGGTATGCTCCAACAGCTTTATATGAAAAAATAAAATTACTGATACAAAGGGATAGGAATTCGGAAGCTCTTTCCGAAATATCGAAATTCATTCAGAGATATCCCGATGATTCCAACAAGGATGAAATCCTGGAATTAAAATCAACTCTCGAAAATAAATTATCAGCATCCAAGTAATGGTTCAATCTAAAAAAGTAAGTGAATCATTAATTATTATGACAGAGTTGGTCTTACCGAACCATGCAAATCAGCTCGGTATATTGCTCGGTGGTCAGCTAATGCACTGGATAGATATTTGTGCGGCTCTTTGTGCATCAAAACATAACCAGAGAATTTGTGTAACTGCTTCTGTAGACAGAATAGATTTTCATCATCCGATAATAGTCGGGAACGCAGTAACATTATCGGCTTCTGTTAACAGGGTGTTTACAACTTCGATGGAGATCGGGGTAAAGGTTTATGCGGAAAATTTTAAAGAAGGAACAAAACTACACACGAACACAGCTTACCTTACTTTTGTTGCAATTGATAACGGCGGTAAACCTGTTAAAGCAATTCTTGTTGTGCCGGAGTCAGAAGACGAAAAGCGAAGATATGAAGAAGCTCTTCAGAGGAGAGATGCAAGGCTTAAAGAACGAATTAAACGGGGTTAAGCCGCTACTTGTCTTTTTCCTTTTTTCACAAAGCGTATTTTCCCAGGTACCTATCAATGGCTTTTGCAAATACAATTGTTATAAAGCAGATTCCGGTTTTACAAATTTTATGCTGATAAATTTTAATGACGATTTTTATTCCGATTTTATTTTGTATAATCCTGCAAAAAAAGAAGTTGAAATAATCAAAGGAGAAGAACAAGGGGTTTTAAAAGAAAAAAAACTTTTCAGAATTCCTGTTGAGATAACATCTATCCAGCCATTAAAAAACAGAAGAGGACCCGGCTATTTTTTTACCAGCCGGAAAAAATTAAGAGTCGGAATTTATGAACTACAGGCTAACGGCAGACCTGATCTGTCCACCTCTCTTGAGTTTGATTCCTATCCCGATTATTTAAGTATTGGCAATGTCGATGATAAAGGGAAAAATGAAATATTAGTTTCGGGAAGCTCATTTAATGGTCTTTCAATAATTTACCAGGGTGATAAAGAATTAACAGAAAAAAAAATTGTTGAAGGAACATCTTTCTCTCATTCCGTTTTGTGTGATCTTAATAATGATCAATTCCCTGATATTGCAGCTTATAATGTTCTCAAACGAAGATTTGATTTTTTTTATAACGACAGCAAGGGAGATTTCAGGAAAGTCCGTTCAATTCCTTTCCAGGAAAAGATCACGAGTCTTAAATCTTTCGATATAAATCTCGATTCTTATTGGGACCTGATCTTTACTTCAGGAAAATCATTTTATGTATGGTATGGAGATTTCAGATCTTCTTATGAGAACACAACTAAAATTGAAACGTTGTACAAACCCGATAAATATATTTTGGGCGATTTTAACAAAGATGGAAGAATTGATCTTGCTTACCTGAATTTAGAATATTCACTTGTCTCTGTTCTATTTGCTAAAAATGATTTCGAGTTTTATCCTGAAATTATTTATCTGCAGCAGAAAGAGTTGACCGACATTTCTCCTTATTACAGCAAGTTTATTGATGGTATTGCAGCTTTAAGTTTGGATGGAAATATTCATACTATTACTAAACTCAACTCCTTTGCCGATGCTGTTGATATTTCACTTGGTGCCGTGCCTGGTGCACTTTCATTTTTTGATAATCAAAATAACGGGATAACCGATTTCTGTTTTATAGATGAGTATGACAAAAAAATAAAATTTGTTATAAGAAACAGCGGTGGAATTCCTGCTAATTTCTTTTCATACCAGTTGCATGAAAATCATAGTAAAATAATTTCTGAAAATCTTGGTACAGGTTTAAAAAATTACATTTGCTTTTCGATTGATAAAAAATTAGTAGAAATAATCAGGGTAGATTTTGACAGCAACAAAGTTAAGGGAACCGCTTTATATTCTCCCGGACCAATAAAAGATTTAAAACTTAAAAGAATAAATAACAACGAGTACACAATCTATTTCCTTTATTTAAAGAAGAGCTCTTTATCTCTCGGTGCTTTTAGTTATAAGGATTTTAAATTCAGTTTTTCGGAGCAGTTAATAGATACTGGAAAATTTTATGATGCTTCCATAGGAGTACAGGAGGAACCTGTTGTGTTTTATTGGCAGGAAACTGAGCAAAATGTTTTACTAAAAGAAAAACATCTCTTTAATAAATCTGAGTTAGCACACGATGTTACTTCTGTTCCGCTAACTGACAGTCTCAAAATCAATAGTTATGCCGGTGATTTGTTAAACATGGACAAAAATGTTTTCATCAGCTTTATTACATCACCAAGAGACGATTATACTGTTGTTGCTTACAGAGATTTTTCATCGTTAATTAAAAACGATAAAAGCCTTTCCGGTTTTAGGATAACTTCAAAAAATAATTTATTTTTTGGTGAAACAAGATTTAACGGACTCAAAAAACTTTGTATCTATTTCTCTGGACAAAGCGAAATAGACAAATTAGAATTTATTAATAAAGGAAAGAATTTAGCCTTCACTCAAATAGCAAATCAAGCATATATAAAAAATTTCTTTATAAAAAATATGACTTCAAAAAATTACCATATAGTTTATTCTGATAATGATAAAAACTGTATTACGATTAAAAGGATAAAAGGATAATGGTAATCAAGATATTTTTATTTTTGATTTTGCTGGTTCCTGCTTATTCGCAGAATAATGATAAGAAGCAGCTCGATTCTCTCTACGATGCGTTTATAAGTCGTTATAATCATAAAGATGATATTAATATTTCAAATGAAACTCTCGAACATATAAAATGTGCATTCGGAATTGTAAACGAAATAAGAAGAAATCTTAACAATTACCCGGATGAAAAAAAACAGCTATTAAAAACTTTATTGGAACGTCCTGCTAAACAAAAGAGCATTGTTAGTCCTAAAGGTTATTTCAGGATTCATTACGATCTGACAGGAAATGAAGTCCCGAATTATGATGCTTCACTTAGTGCGGATGAAAATGCCATGCAGGTAGCAATTGCTGCAGATTCAGCTTATAATTTTGAAGTAAATTATTTACAGTATCCTCCTCCTCCCGGTGACAATGGAGATGGTGGAGATAACCTGTATGATATTTATATCACTACAGCAGAAGGTAGCTATGGATTTACACAACCTGAAACATCTTTAGGAAATCAGAAATATACTTCTTACATGGAAATCCATTACAGTTTTAAGAATTTTTATACTGAAGGTTTGAATGCAGTTAGAGTAACAGTAGCACACGAGTTTCATCATGCAATACAGGTCGGTAATTACACAAGTGATAAATATGATGTGGATGGTTTCTTTTATGAAATGACTTCTACCTCAATGGAAGAGTTTGTTTATAACAGCGTAAATGATTATTACGCATATATGAAAAGCTATTTTAATAATCCCAACAGGGTCTTTAACTCTTTTATAGCGCAAACAAATGATGGATATGATCTTGCAGTCTGGAATATTTTTCTTAAAGATAAATTTGGATATGACATTATCAAAAAACAGTGGGAACTTTTGCCAAACGTAAGAGCGTTAACTGCGATTCAATCCAGTTTGCTTGATGAAAGTTCTTCACTTAGAGAAGCCTTAAATGAATTTGGAATATGGACATTTTTCACTAAAAATAGGGCTATTCCCGGAAAATATTTCGATGAAGCAGCGAACTATCCCCTTATAAAATTGACAACGACTTCATACGTACCGGGTAGTGCTGTTTCACTTAATAATTTAAAAGCCGCATCAAATAATTTTTTGGCTGTTGTTAACACTTCTGTAACACCGCGCGATACGTTAGTAGCTATACTCACAAATTCAGATTATACTTCTGCAAATGATAGCTCCGGCAAGAATTATAGTTTCGATTATACTCTTGCACCCGATTCGAGTGACGGAAGCGTAATGCTTACAGATAGTTATTTTGCAAAGTTCGATGTTGATCAGCCAAATATTTGGTCCGTTTCTGAAGTTCTCAATAATCAGGTTGTCAGGCAAAACGGAACTATATTTAGACCGATCAGTACAGGCGATGAGCCGTTAGCTTATCCCAACCCTTTTCATTATGGTCTTAATCAATATGTATATATCGCTGTATCTGATACAAAGGGTGAAAGTAAAGCTGATTTTAATATTTATACTCCTGCAATGGAATTAGTGGATTCTAAAACACTTGATTTTAATGGGGATATTCTCACATGGGAAATAGGAAATTTAAATAAAAAACTTGCTTCAGGTGTTTACATTTATGCTGTTAAGATCGGAGATAAGACTTCTATAGGTAAATTGGTAATTTTTGATGATTGAATATTCTCTAACAGTAGAATCAATTAACAAAACTTTTGGAAGAAGATTAATCTTCAGTGGTATTAATTTTAAATTGGATTCTTCTACTATCTTTGGGATTTCCGGTCCTAACGGTTCCGGCAAATCAACACTTGTAAAAATTATAGCAAACATAATTTCGCCATCATCGGGAAAACTCGTTCATAATCTTAACGGGACAGAAATAAAACCTGAAAAACTTCACAATCACATTGGCTTAGTTTCTCCTTATCTCGTTTTGTATGATGAGTTCTCTGCTTATGAAAATCTAAATTACTTTTCTGAAATAAGAGGAATTTCTTTCGATAAAGAAAAAGTTGATAAACTCCTGAATAAATTTCTTTTATACAACAGGAAAGATGATCTTGTAAAAACATATTCATCGGGAATGAAACAGAGACTGAAATTTATTTTTGCGTTAATGCATTCTCCGCAATTAATAATTTTAGATGAACCGACTTCCAATCTCGATGATGAAGGAAAAGAAGTCGTATATGAACTTGTGAAAAAAGAAGCAGAAAAAAACATTGTGATTATCGCATCAAATGAGAAAACAGATTTAAGTTTGTGCAGTGAAACAATCGATCTTAAAAATTATAAAAAATGAAGAAGATAGAACACTGATAACACGGATTAGACAGATCTACACGGATTGAAATCAGTGACAATCCGTATCATCTGTGTCATTCGTGTTCTATAAACAAGATGAAATCTTACGCATTATTTAAAAAAGATATAAGTTCGGAACTTCGGACACGCTACGCAATTAACGCTTTAGCGATGTTCATTATAGTTACTTTGAGCATTATACTTTTTTCAATTGGCAATGAAAGAATAAGTTCAAGTCTAACCGGCGGTTTATTCTGGGTGATTATCTTTTTCACTTCAATGTCCGGTTTATCGAGAGTATTTGTCAGCGAAGAAGAAAGAGGAACTTCACTTACACTACAATTAATTGCGGCGCCATCAACAGTATTTTCCGGAAAACTTCTCTTTAATCTCATTTTGGTTTTTGCAATGAACACTGTAATTGCAATTCTTTATTCAGCCCTTTTTAACACATTTGTGCTTAAGAATTTTGCACTTTTTTTAACTTCATTTATACTCAGCAATATCGGGCTGGCCTTCGCATCGACAATAATTGCAGCCATTATTTCAAAAGCCGGAGCAAAAGGAACGCTTTATCCTGTTTTATCTTTTCCAATCTTATTACCTTTAATATTAACTTCTGTACAGTTAACTTTATTTGCAATGGATGGCACAAGCTTTGAAACTGCTAAATTTGAATTAGCAATTGTTGGGTGTTATGATGTTATTATATTTACTGTGTCATATTTGCTTTTTGATTTTATCTGGAAAGAATAGGAATTTTAAGAATTTAATCTATTAGTATGAAAACAACCTGGAAAATACTTTTATTTCTGCTTTTATGCTTCGTCTCAATAGCTGGAATATCATTTCCCATAGTTAAGAATCCGCAGGCCTGGTATGAGTTCCCATTCATAAAGGGACTCGAAGAAAATGCGAAAATAATTTTCTTTCATGTTCCTACAGCGTGGCTTACTGTAATAGCTTTTCTTATGACGGCAATTTACAGCATTAAATATTTAAGAAAGAAAAATCTAGATGACGATGCAAAAGCTTATGCAGCGGCACAACTAGGAATTATCTTTTGCATACTTGCTACAGTTACCGGTGCAGTGTGGGCAAAGTTTGCGTGGGGTTCTTTCTGGAGCTGGGATCCGAGGCAAACAAGTATTTTTGCTTTGCTTTTAATTTACGGAGCCTGGTTTGCTTTAAGATCTTCAATCGAGTCAGAAGAGAAGCGAGCTACACTTTCTTCTGTTTATGCAATAATCGCCTTTGTGACAGTTCCGTTTTTTATTTTTATAATGCCGAGAATTATGACAGGTCTTCATCCTGGTTCTGCTGATGATACAAACGCAGGTCCAATTGTTGATTTTAAAATGAATGGAAATATGCAGCTGATTTTCTTTTTATCGCTGATCGGTTTTACAATACTTTATTTCTGGATGTGGAGACTTGGTTATAAATCAATTATATACAGAGATAAATTGAATAAAAAATTAATAAGAGGTTAAATTGGATTTTTTACAGAATAATGCAATCTATATTGTGATGATTATAGTTTTAATAGTCTGGGTTGGGGTTTTTCTTTACTTATGGAACCTTGACAAAAGACTTAAGAATATTGAAAAAGAAATAGGAGATAACAAATGAAAAATAAATATATTTTTGGCGGATTTATTATAGTGGTTTTTCTCGGTATGCTGGTTTATCTGCTAACACAAAGCAACATAAAATATGAAGAAGACTTTGCTAAAGTAAAACAAGAAGATAAAATTGTTAGGGCTACCGGACAGTGGGTTAAAGAAAAAAGTTATGAAATAGATAAACAAAATAAAACATTCAGCTTTTATCTTGCAGATGCTAAAGGTGTGGAGATGAAGGTTCTGTATAACGGAACAATTCCGAATAACTTTGAATCTGCAGTAAGTGTTGTTGTAACAGGAGAATACAGGAATGGATATTTTCATGCAAAAGACATTTTAACGAAATGTCCGAGCAAATACGAACAACAATATGAACAGGAAAAAACAAAAACATCCAGCTTATAGCTGAGAGCAATTCGAGAGGCGTATATGATTGGTAGTATAGTTTTAACGTTGGCGTTGGCTTGTAGCATTTTTACAATGGTGATGTATTTCCTTACTTATAAAGGATACAAAAATACACTCAACTATGGGCGGATTGGTTACCATGTAATGGCGATGCTTGTTATTGTTGCTGCAACTTTATTATGGCATGCAATATTAACACACTCCTATGAATACAAATATGTTTATAGCTATAGCCAGAATTCTTTAAAGACAGGATTTCTTATTGCTTCTTTCTGGGGGGGCCAGGAAGGAAGTTTTATGCTTTGGCTGTTACTCACCTCAATAGTGGGAATTATTCTTCAGTCTTATACTTCTAAGAGAGGCGACCTGGAACAAAGAACAATGGCAGTGTTCACGCTTGCTACAACTTTTTTGTTAATAATGGTTTCCCCGCTATTCAAAAACCCCTTTATGTACATATGGCAGGAACCATCTTTCTTAAATGTAAAGACCATCAACCAGGCGATGCTTGGAATGCCTTTACTTCAGAATTTTATTTTTACAGATGGCTCATCCGGACAAAGTTTTGTGAAGATGAGCAGTGAACTTTATACCGCTCTTTCTTCTGCAGGACTTTCCGTACATCAGCTTATAGTTGATGGTAAAGGATTAAACCCGCAATTGCTTAACTTCTGGATGCAAATTCACCCGCCGATTCTCTTTACAGGTTTTTCAATGTCAACAGTCCCTTTTTCGTTTGCAATAGCAGCAATGCTAAAAAATGATTATAAGGACTGGGTGAAACAAGCTTTTCCATGGGTTCTTGCCGGTGCAGGAATACTCGGCCTTGGTATTATGCTCGGCGGTTACTGGGCTTATGAAATGCTCGGCTGGGGTGGTTACTGGGCATGGGATCCTGTTGAAAATTCAAGTTTAATTCCATGGCTTATTGGCGTTGCTTCTGTTCATACTTTACTTGTTCAGAGAAGAAGCCAGAAGAAAGGCGGAATTGGAAGATACGCAAAGACAAATCTTATTCTTTGTCTAATGACTTACATTCTTGTTCTTTACAGTACATTCTTAACTAGAAGCGGTGTACTTGGTGATGCTTCGGTTCATTCTTTTGTTGATCCCGGAATGATTGTATATCTCTTCCTGATAATCTTTATTGGAACCTTTATTGTTCTTGGTTTCGGTATGTTGATTTACAGATGGAAAACTTTAGCAGAAGAAACTCCTGTTGATGAAGGGTTTCTATCGCGTGATCTTGCATTATTTACTGCGTCAATTGTTTTAAGCGCTTCTGCTCTTATAGTTCTTGTCGGAACTTCTGCACCGTTATTCGGGCATGCTGTTGATGCACTTTTTTATAATGAAATGCACATTCCTCTTGTAATAATTATCGGTTTGTTAAATGGTTTAAGCATTCTTCTTAAATGGAAAAATACAAAGAAAGAGGATTTGTTCAAGAAATCGATCTTCTCAGTTTCATCGGCAATAATACTTACAGCTTTCATTGTTTTGTTTGGCGGAGTAACTCAAATAATGATGATACTGGTAGCTCTCTCCGCTTCATTTGCTTTCTTTGTTAATGTAGAAATCGCAATTAAAATTATTCGTGGAAATATGAAAATGCTGGGCGCTTATGTTGCGCATATCGGCATTGCATTATTTATTCTTGGTGTTGTGGGTTCTGCCGCATACAGTTCACAGAAAGATATTGATCTTGTAAAAGATCAGCCCCAGGAAGCTTTTGGTTACCAATTAGTTTTTACCGGTTATCACCCGATAGAAAACAATACTAAATATGCTTTCAATGTTAATATTAAAAAAGGAGATAAAGTCTATTCTGTTTCTCCTGTTATGTACATAAGTGAATTCAATAACGGTTTAATGAGAGAGCCTGCAATACTTACCACTTTTACAAAAGATATTTATGTTTCTCCTTTAGGCTATGAGGATCAATCACAATCTAAAGTTCAAGGTGAAACTATAAGTCTGGGACTTGGTGATTCAAAAGTTGTTGATGGTGTAAGCATAGAATATAAAGATTTTGATAAACCTGATATGAGCATAATGATGGGCGGCGGTGATTTTAAGATGGGAACAAAGTTAATTGTTACCAAAGATGGAAAATCTTATAATGCAGAACCGCTGATTAAAAAGGAAGGAAGGGATTTTAAATATATTCCCGACCAGATAGAAGCCGTAAATATTAAAATAGAATTGAAAAAAATTGATCCTGGAACGCAGCAGGCAGATTTTATAATATCAAAAATTTCAGGAGACAATACTTCGCATTCACAGCCAAAAGAAGTTTTGACCGTAACAGCAAGTATAAAACCATTTATAAGTTTTGTATGGATAGGAATTGTTATAATGGTTTTCGGTTTCTTTGTTTCCGTTGCAAGAAGGCTTCCAGAATCTCTTTCAAAAAACTAATCAGAATTTTTATCGAAAAGTAAGCCCGGCTTGACCGGGCTTTTTTGTCTTTAAATTATTGCTATCCGCACAAGCAGTATTTTCCCCGCATGTAATCTTGATTATAAAGTAGTGTAATTATGTAAGATTTATAAAAAAGGGGGCTATTGTATTTGGATTTTGGAACATATATAAAGCTTCAAAATGGCACTGAAAATGAAGGTATTTTGGATGCTGTCCCATTAGCTATAAGATAAGAGACAGTCGGGTTTAAGAATATATTACAAAAGATTGCTAAAGGAGTCAGAATGGAGCTTCGAAAAATTGCGTTTTTAGAAACGTATAACTTAGAAAACGATGCTGGTATAATGGGGGCGATACTTGTAACTGATGCGGAAACCAAACCATTAGAGTTCAGAGTTACGGCACCAATCAAACCGACAAATTTCCAAAAGACACTTTATGGTGATGTTCTTTTGGAACACATCTTAACTGAACTTGTTTCGGTTCCTTTGTTAAATGCAATTAACGAAGAAATCGATCTTATTCTTGTAAGAGATTCTTTGTTCATGGGTGTAAATGATAAACAGGGAATCAGAGTTATAAGAGTTGCGAATGAAGATGATGTTCAGAAAAATGGAAAATCAGTTCAGGAACTTGCATCTACAAACGGACATCCGAAACTATTTGTTGAAACCTCAAAGAAATTTGAATCTGAACTAGCAGAAATAAAAACAAAATTAGGTCCGATAGCAGAACATAGAAACCTTATAGAACCTTTTGACAGGCTGAAAGCAGCCTGCGAGCAAGTTCATCTCCAGAAGACCAGCGAATAGTTTTTCTCCAAACCGGACAAACTAAATGTACAAGCAAATCAGAAAAAAGCTTGCTAAGTCTGTTTCAGATATTCAGACCGCAGAAGATTTTGAATGGAGAAAGTGGCTCAAAGAACCTTCTTTGCATGAAGAAAAAATTGAAAGTATAGATACTTCTCTTATAAATACTGATCCCCAGAACGAATGGCTGAAAAATCCAACTTATGAGGAAAAAAAAGTCGTTCTACCTGATTCGACAATCTTACCGGAGTTGAAAGATTATTCCTCTCGAAAGACCAAGACTAATTTGGTTTTTTTTGGCTTCGGTTCCCCAAATGTAAAGAAATTTAAAGTCGTAGATTATGAAGCTAAATACAAACAAAAACCACCCGAAGTAAAATTTCAGAATAAACCTGTAAATGTTAAAAGTGTGGATTGTGTAATTCCTGATTCAGAAATCAAAAACCAACCCTGGGAAATCCAACCGGAAGTAATTAAAATCGATCTGCTAAATGCCGAAGCATTTTCTATGGAGAAAAAGGCTGCTAATGTTATAAATGTTGAACTTGCGTCGATTTCTGTTCCCCCTAAAATCTATAAGGATAAAGTTCTTAATCATAGTAAAATTAAACAAACCAAAATTTATTTTCTTAAAAATATAAATGTTAAATCGGCTAAACCAGTAGAAGATTTTTCAAAAATCTTTAAATACCCGGAAGTTCTGGAAACAGATATTAATATATTGGGAATGCAGCAAGAAGTAATTGCAATCAATTTATCTCAAACAGACCTAGTACAAGATATTGAAACAGAAACAGTAGCGGAAATAATTAATAGTGAGGAAATCCCGGCTATAGAAGAAGTCCAAGTTGAGATGGAAGCAATACATGAGGAGGATATAATTCCGGAAGAGTTAGTACTTCCCCAAATAGAAGAACAACCGGAAGAAAACAAAGTTGAAGATAAAAAAGAAGAAGAGAAAAAAGTAAATGTAGAAGAAGAAGAAGAAAAAGATGAAGAAGAAGATGATGATAATTATGCAAATGTCTTTGAATCTCTTTACAACTATCAGCAGGACGGTACTGAATTTCTTTTAAAGCAAAAACGTGCTTTGTTAGGTGATGAACTTGGACTTGGGAAAACGGTTCAGGCTATTTCAGCATTAAAAAATTTATTTGTGAGCGGAAGAATAGAATCTGCACTAATTATTTGTCCCGACGATCATATAGGAAGTATAAGTAAAATTGAAGGATTTGTAGACGGCTGGCTAGGACATCTTCGTGAAAGATCTCCTGAACTTAAGGTGGTTAATATAAAAGGCAGTTTACAGGAAAGAAAAAGGAAATGGCAAAAAACCTCAGGCATTTTAATATCTACATACGATAATTTCTTTGCAGACATTAAGGAGAAAGTAACTGGTTCGAAGGAATTAAAAAATTTTAATTGTGTAATATTGGATGAAGCACAGACTTTACTTAATAAAAAATCTATAGCTGATAAATTTCCAAAGTTGGTAAGTCCCAAATATCTATTTACTTTGAGCAGCGTTAGAAGTGAAGAAATAAAAGATAATTTAAATACAATATTTAAAAATGAGCTTTCAATAAAGAGCTATTTAGGAAGATCTAAAAAAGATGTAGTAAAAGAAACTCCCAGTGTTGTTTGGCAGGATAAGTGGCTCGACATGAATGAGGAACAAGCATCAGAATATAAAGATGCTTTTGTTTCTGCAAAAGAAAAAGTTAGCTGGCTTCTAGAATCAGGGAATCCATTAAGATTTAACGCAAATATCTTTACAATCCTTCATCAGCTTAAACAAACGTGTAATTTTTCATCTGATAGTGTTACAAGTCCCAAAACAGAATTATTAGCACAGCAAATAGATTTAATTGCAAAAAACAATAAAAAGGTTGCTGTGCTTTCTCAGTATGACAAAGCCGGTACAAAAAAAATAGAGGAAATGTTAAGCAAGAGCGATATAGCGTATGTGTCCTGTTCACCCGATATGTCTACGAAAGATGTAGAGAGTACAATTAAAAATTTTATAAGTAACCAATCAATTACAACATTGATAACCGGAATTAAACCCGGCAGACTGAAAATATCTTCGGGAGAAATTCCTTATGTTATCAACTTTGATCAATGGTGGAATCCTGCTACAGTTTGGCAGACAGAAACTGTTTTTACTCCCAAAAGAAGTGTTCTGCTAAAAGAAAATCTTAATATTTATTCCTACCTTATGAAAGGAACAGTTGAAGAAAAGATAAACAATCTTCTTTATCGAAAAGGTCTCTTAAATAAATGTGTTATGGAAAATGTTAACGCAGACTCAATTGCTGAAATGATAGCTAACCAGGAATGGCTCGAAGTATTTGATATGCCTGACAAAGAATTCAAAAATAAATATGATAATGTTATTCAGGAGCTTGCAGGCAAAATAGAAGATTCTTCTTTGACAGAGCTGATGGATAAAGGGAAAAATTTTCTTTCAAAGCTTGGCTTTCGCAATCTAGAAGTATCTGAAAACAATAAGAAAGATTATTTTGATATCAGGGGAATAATTAAAAAAGCAAATTATGATCAACAGATGAGCGCCAGATTTGTTTACAAAGATTATCTTAGCAGGGATGAGGTTAAAAATCATTTGGAAGACCTAAAGGAAAAAACAAATAACGGAAAAGTCTTCCTAGTTTCAAAAGGTATCTTTGAAAGTGCAGAATCAACTATAGTTAATTCAGCCTTAATAGATCTGAAATTATTAGCAAATTACTTTTATCATTTCAGGGTTGTTTAATTTTTATCTATAAGCCGAATTCTGGCAATATTTACATTTAATAATTCCTCTTTTGCTTGACAAAAACAGGCATACTCTTTATGTTTGAAAGCCTTCGCTGAAGGTATTTTTTATGTAATTCCGCGATAGCTCAATGGTGGAGCATCCGGCTGTTAACCGGAGGGTTGCAGGTTCGAGTCCTGCTCGCGGAGCGATGGGGTGCTATTGGAGTACTAAGTCTGTATTTTATTTGTATTTAACCCGAATTTCTTTCTTCCTTACAATCCCAACTTACTTTGCAACTAAATGAGTGTAATTTTGCAGACCTGAAATTTTAATCAAATTTCATCTAATTTTAATTTTCCTGTACCATGGCAGCCTGTTTAAAGGAACATTTATATTAATTTTGCAAGGACCTTGAACAATACTGCCGTCATCACCTTCCCATTTACCTTCAGGGAAAACGATCTCACGATTATACTTATTTTTCTCAACAACAGGCGCAACTAATATATCATTACCAAGCAAAAACTGATTATTGATTTTTTCATAGCCATTATGTGGGAATACATATTCCATATTTCTGACTAAAGGTTCGCCCGAAACAGAACATTCTTTTGCAAGACTAAGAATTTCTTTTCCCATTGTTTGATGTAATTCTGCCATTGCTTTACAAATTTTTAGATTTTCTTTTTCTAAAACCCGCCAGGGGGCAACCGAGAATTGCATCATAGGCATTAATGCGCTGCATTCTGCCCAGCGAACAACAAGTTCCTGATCAACTTCTTTCAAGTTTATAAAGGAACCGTACTCACCTCCGCCAATCATATCAGGACAAGTAAACTGGTAACCCATCAGCCCCTGAGAAATAATATCCGGAATTAGTGTCTTAAGATCTTCCCAGTTGTGGCTTTTATCCCGCAGCCGTTGAGCGATCGGTTGACATCCCATCTTCCAGCAAGCCCTGTATTCATTTAATGAATATGCCAAACCGATTTCTGCGTAAAGTTCTGATTGTTTATTTGGAGTGACATTTTCATTTGAAACTACTTTGCCCGTATAAAATTCAGGGTCGCCGGCATCAAACTTAAATCCATCTACACCATAATTATCAACCAGTGAATTCAGTTGATCTGTAAACCATTTTGTTGCAGCCGGATTTGTAAAATCGAGTAATGCACTTACGCCATTCCACCACCTTACCATAGCAGGATTTTTCGCTTTATCATCTTCCATCAAAAATGCATTTTCTGTTTCAAGCAACCTGTAATTTGGTGAATCAGGACTTACAAAGGGGCAAACCCACAACATTACCTTAAACCCCAACTCGTGTAATTTATCAATCATAGCTTTTGGAGCTTTAAATTGAGATGCTTTAAATTGCCAATTTCCGTAATCTTTCTGCCAGTTATCGTCAATCATTAAAACTCCTGGTGGAAAACCATTTTTAATAATCCCTTCAGCATAATTCAGAATATCGGCCTCATTTTGGTTGTACGTAAGCTCAATCCATGTATTATACTGAGGCTCCGTAAATAATAAAGAATCCGGGATCTTGCTTTGGGGTGGGAAATAATTATGACACAGATATAAATAAGCATCCTTTAAAGAACCGCCTGTTTCACCTGTTATTATTGCACTAAAAGAAGATTTAACTTTTAAACTGTCGTTATTAAACTTGAAAGAGAATGGTTCATCCGACCAGAGATAACGTCCGAAATTTGAAATTAAAACCGGGACGCCTTGATTACCCTTAAGATCACCATATAGATTATGACTATA
>Ga0210099_1000180_pt1 | contig 23687 bp, 24 predicted proteins | sample Joice_ThreeSqA_D_4_FD_184872 | JGI IMG/M metagenome (GOLD analysis project Ga0210099, IMG submission 184872) | Wetland microbial communities from San Francisco Bay, California, USA, that impact long-term carbon sequestration - Joice_ThreeSqA_D2... | ecosystem: Environmental > Aquatic > Marine >...
ATAACCAATATGATTGTTTCAACTATTGTGTCAGGAATTTGTGGCTATATCGCTATAGATTTTCTTCTAAAATACCTGAGAAAAAACACGACCTTTCTTTTTATTTATTATAGAATAGCTTTGGGAATAGCAATAATAATTTTAATAACATCTGGATTCATTCAACCATAGGAGGCGAAACATGAAATCGGTTCTATTTTCATTTCTTTTTGTTCTGTTTATTATAGGATGCAAAGCTTCAAACTCAAATAATAATAATGAAAGTAAAATAATGACAGATTCAACAGCGACCAACGATTCAATCCTTGTTGCAACTATTAAAACAAATATGGGAGATATTGAGATCAAGCTGTTCGAAAAGCTTACACCCAAAACAGTTGAAAACTTTGTCGGACTTGCAAAAAAGGGATATTACAACGGAGTAATATTTCATAGAGTGATTGATAAATTTATGATTCAAGGCGGCGACCCAACCGGAACCGGAAGAGGCGGACAAAGTATCTGGGGTAAAAGTTTTGAAGATGAAATTGTCCCTTCTCTTGTATTTGATAAGCCCGGATATCTTGCAATGGCAAATGCAGGTCCCAATACAAACGGCAGCCAGTTCTTCATTACCGTTATTCCGACAACATGGTTAAATGGTCATCATACAATTTTTGGTGAAGTGATTGGCGGAATGGATGTGGTTTATGCAATAAGTAAAGTTCAAACATCAAAGCCGGGAGACAAGCCTCTTAAAGATGTCGTTATTAATGAGATAGTCATCGAAAAGAAGGCTGGTTCTTAAGAAAATAAAATTTGAGGCGAAGTTCATCGAAAGAATGAACTTCGCTTTTTGAATCGTACTTTCCATTCTGTAATTTCCATTTCAAATTATGAAACAACCCGAAGGTAAACAGGAATTCTTTTCTTCGCGATGGTCGCTTATTATTGCAACTATCGGTATTGCCGTAGGCACCGGAAATATCTGGCGGTTTTCAAGAGTAGTTGCACAAAACGGTGGCGGATCTTTTCTTATTCCCTGGGTTATTTTTCTTCTCATCTGGTCGGTTCCATTAATTATTGCTGAGTTTGCAATTGGCAAGTCTTCCCGTTTAGGACCGATTGGCGCAATTTCTAAAACTGCCGGTAAACAATTTGCATGGATGGGAGCTTTTATTGTTCTTGTCTCGACAGCGATAATGTTTTATTACTCTGTTGTTACAGGATGGTGTTTGCGGTATTTCATTTCTGCAGTTTCCGGGAATCTTTTTAATACTACAGATCATCTTGCTTATTGGAATGAATTCTCAGGCAGTTTTCAGCCCGTTATATTTCATTTTATTTCAATGTTTTTAGTTGCGCTTGTAATTTATCGGGGAATTACAAAAGGAATCGAAAAAGTAACAAAATTTCTCGTCCCATCATTATTAATAATTTTACTTATTCTATTCTTTAGAGCAATAACTCTTCCTAATGCAATGGAAGGAATAAAATATTTCTTCACTCCTGATTTAAAAATAATTCTTGACTATAAAGTTTGGTTAAACGCACTTACACAGAATGCCTGGGACACAGGTGCAGGCTGGGGATTAATTTTAACTTATGCAATTTATATGAGAAAGAAAGAGGATATTTCTCTCAATGCCGCTTTAATCGGTTTCGGAAATAATTCTGTTTCTTTGATTGCAGGGATAACAATTTTCTCCACAGTTTTTGCCTTAAGCTCTGTAGATGCAATGAGCCAGGTAACACAATCTGGTCCGGCGAATACAGGACTAACATTTATTTATTTGCCACTTTTGTTTTCCAAAATTTCTTCAAGTAATGTGATAAATATTTTCTTTGCATCAATTTTCTTTCTTGCGTTATTTTTTGCTGCAATTACTTCTCTTATTTCAATGGTAGAACTTGCAACAAGAACACTCATTGATTTTGGTATGGCAAGAAGAAGAGCTATTGCAATAGTTGCTTCTTTAGGATTTCTGCTTGGAGTTCCTTCAGCTCTAGATATGAATATCTTTCTAAATCAGGATTGGGTCTGGGGAGTTGGATTGATACTTAGCGGCGCTTTTATATCATTCTCAATAATCAAATATGGGGTTGATAAATTCAGAAAGGAAATTATTAATGGTTACGGCAGTGATGTAAAAATCGGTAAATGGTATAATTATGTTATTAGTTTGCTCATTCCGTTCCAGGTCGTGGTTCTTATACTCTGGTGGTTAATATCATCAGTTTCGTGGGATCCTCAATGGTGGAATCCCTTCCATTCAGAAAATGCGGGAACCTGTATTGTACAATGGGCAGTTGTAATTGTTATATTTGTTTTGTTGAACAAAAAAATGACTAATAGAATTTTTAGCGGTGATATATGAATCCTGAATCAATACTAACATTAATTATAGTTGCAGGAACTGTTTGGGGCGGGTTGATTTATTTTATAATCAGGGCAATGAAATATGAAAAGGAGAAAGTAAAAATTGGCGAAGAGCAGAGCTAATATTCCTTCGATACTTGAGGCAATTAAAGAAATAAAGAAAGGGAAACTAAAACCTGTTTATTATTTCTCGGGCGACGATTCATTTGGTATAGATTCCGCTTATAAGATATTGGAAGAGAAAATCACTCCCTTGTTGACATCTGATTTTGACAGAGAAATTTTTTATGGAGAGGGAAAAACGTTAGATGATATTCTAGCTTCGGCTTCAGCTTTTCCATTCGGTTCTTCTAAGAAATTTATTGTTGTTAAAGAGAGTGAAAAGATAAAGGATAAAAAAGTTTTGCCACAGTATATTTCTTCTCCGTCCGAATTTACTGTGCTTGTATTTCTTCATTATGGGAAAATATCTAATCCCGATTCTTCAGTTTATAAAAGTCTAAAAGATAATGGGTTTCTTTTTGAGGCAAAAGAATTAAAGGGGAAGAATCTCGCTGCCTGGCTTATCGACTATGCAGAATCAAAAGGAAAAATTCTAACGGAAGATAATGCTCAACTTTTGATTGATACAGCAGGTGAGAATAGAAATATGCTCGAAGTACAAATGGAAAAGATTTTCACCTTTCTCGGTGATAAGAAAGAAATCGATCACAAAACAATTACGGAAATTTCATCATCCTTAAAAGAGTTTTCAATTTTTGATCTTCAGAATGCACTTTCTAAAAGAGATAAGAAGAATGCTCTTAGGATTGCTTATAAATTAATTGACAGTGGAGCCGAACCGACTTTTATTATCTATATGATAACAAAATATTTTACCGGGTTATCAAGAGTCAGAGAATTAAAAGAAAAGAATGTTCCCGACCAAGCTGCTGCGAGAATTGTTGGAACCCATCCCTACTTCTATAAAGATTATGTGAATGCAAGATCACTTTACTCTGATGAGAAAGTCTTTGATTCTGTAAAAGCACTTCTAAAAGCGGATATTTCGACCAAAACAACGTCTGCGGACCCCCGGAATGTAATAGCAATTCTTATTGCCGAAATAATGGCTTAGAACTTTATAACCTTGCTTTAACATCCCGAAAATTCAAAATTTTAAGAATAATGCCTTTGGCTGAGTTTTTAATTAATTTATTGCCTTATTCTGGAAACTTTTAACAAACCTGAGAGTATAAGTCTGTTGACCGATAAAAATCCGAATGATCTATCCGATGAAGAACTGATCATTGAATTTCAGAGAAATAATGATGTAAAAACTTTCGAAATCCTGGTTCAAAGGTATAAAAACCCTTTAACCAATTATGTTTACAGATTTGTTGGGGATTATGAAGCTTGTGTTGATATAGTCCAGGAAACGATGATTAAAGTTTACAGGTATAAAGATTCTTATAATAATGTTGCAAAGTTTTCTACATGGATTTATACAATTGCCGGAAACTTAGCGAGAACTGAGTATCAAAGAAGAAAAAGGAGAAACATATTTTCAATAAATTCTTACGGTGAAGACAAAAACGAAACTTTTGACATTCCTGATGAAAGTTATCGTCCCGATGTTATTACTGACAGCGGAATTAAAGATAAAATAATTCAGGATGCATTGTTAAAGATTTCAAAAGTATACAGGGAAGTTGTGATTCTCAGAGACATACAGGAGATGTCTTACGAGGAAATTGCGGAAATAACAGGACTGAATGTTGGGACAGTAAAATCGAAAATAAACAGGGGCAGAGCCCAACTTCAGAAATTGTTGAAGGATATTTACAGAGAGTAGGGAAAACAATGGATAACAAAGATGAAGGATTAAAATATAAAGATGTAATTGATTCTCTTAAAAGTTTGCAAAAGGTAAATGCCCCGGCGAACTTTGAAACGAACTTAACAAGAAGGATTAATTTACTTGGTTCTGAACAAGAGGAAAGTTTTTGGAAAAGACTTTTTATTCCCTCAAAACTAATTCCTGCTGCTGCGCTTGCAGTAAGTGCGGTCATATTACTGTTTGTTTTAAATACTAATAACAGTGATGAAGATCCTTTGTTAATTAATCCCAGGGTTAGAACTGATATTATTTCCACTGATGATATATCCCGGGTTGAATTATCTCCCGGTCAAAATAGCGCCGGGTCTCAAAAGGAAAAACTAAAAGGATCGAATCAGGATATGCTCGGGAAACAAAAATCAAATTCAAATTCTGAACAATGGAACTCAGCATTATCTTCTTCCGGCTTTGAATATTCAATTGATAAAAAAGGACTTAATTTCAGGCAGGTCAATATTAGCAAAGAAGAAAGAGAAAGCGTTTCACGGGTAAAAAGTCAGTTCTTAAAAATTAAGGAAAACAGTAAAAACAACTGATTTTAGCCATTACTATGCTTATTGGCATTGGAATTCAAGGACGACTTCTATATATTTAGCCCTACATTTTTGACGTTTAAATAAATTTTAAGGTTAGAGACCAAATGAAAAAAGGAATTCACCCTGAGTATAGGCCTGTAGTTTTTCAGGATGCTTCAGCTAATTATTCGTTTTTAACACGCAGTACCATTAAATCATCCGATACGATTGAATGGGAAGATGGGAAGACATACCCACTTGTTAAGTTGGAAATCTCGAGTGCATCTCATCCGTTTTTTACGGGAAAGCAAAAATTACTCGATACTGCAGGAAGAGTAGAGAAATTCAAGAAAAAATATTCAAAGAAATAAATTTATTTATTTTGCCTTTTAAAGAAGCCAGCAATCGACTGGCTTTTTTTATTTCCGGTATTAAAATTCGTTCAGGATTCTTACATCAAAAAATGTTAAATTAAAAAATAAAATTATTATTATTGAAGCAGAATGCAGCTTTGTGTCTTCGAAGATAAAAAGACTTCTAATTTTTTCCCCTTAACATATTCGAGACCCGTTTATGATTTAATTTGCGGGTATACTTCCTTAAAAGATAAAATTTTTAGATTATTTCCCACAGTAAAGCACTCACTCCACTGTAGGATCTATTTAGAAAACATTACGATTCAGAGTAACCGGGGAATTTTAGTTAACTCGATTGAAGATGATGAGTGTTTATTTATTAATGGTAGAATTTTGGCAGACGGTAATCTTATTAAACTCTTTGCAAGAAAGAAAAAAGAAAATATTGTTTACACTTCCGGAGATACACTTATTGCCGCATACCTTTCCGGGTCAAAATTAGACTCCTTTAAGAAAAGATTGGGTGATTCTATTGATAAGGAAAATTTTGAGAGAATTCATACGGAAACACTTGAACAAAAAACTTTTGAGTATTTATGGGATTTAATTAATTATAACGCTAAAGAACTGAATAAGGAATTTGAAATTCAGTTCAATAAAAAGAAAAGAAAAAATCAGAAGAGAATTACAGGAAAAGTTTTTGACGGCGTTCACCTGGTAGAGAAAAAAGAGATTATAATAGAAAAGGGAGCAGCCTTAAAGCCAGGTGTCGTTATAGATGCTTCGAAAGGGCCGGTGTTTATTGATAAAAATGCTGAAGTTTTTGCAAACGCAGTTATCGAAGGTCCGGTTTATATAGGAGAATCATCTAAGATTAAAAGTGCTGCAACAATTTATGAAAATGTAAGTATTGGCAAGGTTTGTAAAGTTGGTGGCGAGGTTGAAGGCGTTATAATAATGCCTTATAGTAATAAACAGCATTCCGGATTTTTAGGTCATGCGTATCTTGGAAGCTGGGTTAACCTGGGAGCCGATACAAATAACAGTGATTTAAAAAATAATTATGGCAATGTTAAAGTTCATATTAACGGCAAATTGATAGACAGTGGTTCCCGGTTTTTAGGATTGATGATGGGAGATCATTCAAAGACTGCTATAAATACAATGTTTAATACCGGAACGGTAGTTGGCTTTTCATGCAATATTTTCGGAGCGGGATTTCCCCGTACAATTATTCCTTCATTTACATGGGGCGGTGCCGGTATATCTAAAATTTATAGCTTTGATAAAAGCATTGAAGTAGCTCAGATAGTTATGTCGAGAAGGAACATTACAATGACAGAAGAGGATAAAAAACTTTTCCAAAGAATATTTGAATTAACAAAAAAAGAAAGAGGCGGTATTAAAATTGCCTGAGAACACAGCTCAATTTGAAGAACATAAGATTAGGGACCTTTATGAAGGTGTTCGTGGATTAGCAGTTAAAATCTTAAACAGGATTGAAAGAACTGATAGTTACCTCGATAAACTTCTCGATCACGAGATGAGGAATCATGAACTAAGTGGACCGGATAAAGCTTTGCTTTATGAAATAGTTCATGGTGTTGTGAGATGGATGGGTCGTCTTGACTGGATACTGAACGGGTTTTATAAAGGACAGTTTTCAAAAGCAATTCCTAATCTTAAAAACGGACTACGTGTTGCCCTTTACCAGATACTTTTTCTGGACAGAGTTCCTGATTATGCGGTTGTTAATGAAGCAGTTGAATTTGTAAAAAAGCTTCAGGGGCAAAAACCGGCAGATCTTACAAATGCCATCTTAAGAAATATCGTAAAAAATAAAAACGGGATTCGCTATCCTGATCCACAAGAAGATATTGTTGGTTACCTGAGCGCCTATTATTCACACCCATCCTGGATGGTTAAAAGGTATGTTAAAAGATTTGGAAGAGAAAATACCGAGAAGCTGCTTTTTGCAAATAACGAAAAACCATTCCTTACTTTAAAGATAAATGCAGTTAAAACTAACCCTCAGGAATTTAGATCTTTGCTGGAGGCTGTCAATCTCAGGTTTGCCCCCGGAAAATATTTACCTGAGTTTTTTAAACTGCAGAATCTTACCAATATAACAGCGTGGGAATATTTTGCAAAGGGTTATTTTAATATTCAGGATGAGAGCGCGGGGCTTGCGTGTAAATTACTTGATGTAAAACCTGGAATGAGAGTCCTGGATTTATTTGCCGCTCCCGGTGGTAAGACTGCATATTTAATCGGCTTGATGGGAGATAATGGTGAAGTTGTTGCTGTCGACAGGTATGAAAGCCGTTTGAACATTCTAAAAAGCAATATGGAAAGATTAGGATTTGAATCAGTAAAAACTTTTGTTTCCGATGCACTTGAATTTAATGATGAACCTTATGATAGAGTCCTTGCCGATGTTCCTTGTTCCGGTACGGGAACACTTTCTAAAAAACCGGATATTAAGTGGAAAAGAGATCTTCTCGATATAAGAAAAATGAATGAGTTTCAATTAAAGTATATTGAGAAAGCCGCTTCGCTTGTAAAAGAAAACGGGGTTCTCGTTTATAGTACATGTTCAATAGAACCCGAGGAAAATTTTGAAATTGTTCGGAAGTTTCTTGAAAAGAATAATAACTTTATACTAATTAATGCGGAAAATACTTTGCCCAAAGAACTTGTAAATGAAAATGGATGCATACAAACTTATCCGCATGTAAATCAGATGGATGGAACTTTTGCTGCAAAGTTACTTCGCACAGGATAATTGTTTTTTAGTATAAATTTTATAATTATATTCTTGTGAACAACAACTAACTCTATCTTAAATATGTTAGAAAAAATTGCAGAAGAATTACATGAAGCTCGCTTAAAAAGTGGTATTACGCTTCAACAAATGGCTGGGAAGACAAGAGTCGATATTAAGTTCCTGGAAGCTATCGACAATGGGGACTTCACTTTTTTGTCTGAACCTTATGTAAAGGCTTTCATTAAAGATTTTGCGAGAATGGTGGGGCTCGATGAAAATCAAATAATATTAAAATTTGAAGCTGCAAAGCAAGGCAAACTTCCAGAGGAAATAGAAGCAGAAAAACAATCTGGTATTGACGAGAAGGTTGAAGAACATAAACCCGTGCAAAAATATGATGCTACTTCGCCGGGCAATAAGGATAATTCGAAGAAGGCGATCAATCCAGATGTAAGATTGTATGGAGCCATTGGGGTTATTTTTGTTTTTGTTTTACTTTTTATTTACCTCGTTTTCTTTAAGAGTTCAAATGAAATTATCGTAGCTGAAAAACCTATTGAAGAAGTTGTAAAAGATTCACAGCAGCGTTTTGTCGAAGAAAAACCAAAGCAGGATATAGCGAAATCGACTCCGCAAGACAGCCTAGTCCTGAATATTTCAGCAAGCGACACTTCCTGGGTAAAAATTATTCTTGATGATAAAAGCGAAATGGAATTTATTCTTTTTCCGAAGTCTCAAAAATCTATAAAAGCTCTGGATGATTATAAAATCACCCTTGGTAATGCAGGTGCGATAAAATTTCAAATGAATGACAAACCTCTGAATTTTTCCGGCGAACCCGGCTCGGTTCTTCATGTTCAAATTAACAAAGAAGGACTAACATATTTGAAATCTCCTCCCATTTTAAACCCTCCTCCAAATGAATAAGCAGGCTGAAAAAAGAATAGAACAGCTCAGGGAACAAATAAGAGATCACGATTATAAGTACTATGTTCTTGTTGAGCCTGCAATTAGTGACCAGGAATATGATAGCCTTCTGAAAGAACTTGAGAATCTTGAAAACGAAAATCCCGAACTGGTTACTCCGGATTCTCCAACACAGAGAGTCGGAAAAGACCTGACAAAAAAATTTAATCCTGTTGAACATACTATTCCGATGTTAAGCCTTTCCAACACATATAATGAAGAAGAGTTATATGATTTTGACAGGCGGGTAAAAGAAACTCTTCCCGAAGATGAAAAGGTTGAGTATGTGGTTGAGTTTAAGATTGACGGAGCATCTGTAAGTTTAAGATATGTTGACGGGCTTTTGAAAACTGCTGCAACGAGAGGTGACGGAACAATCGGCGAGGAAATAACCACCAATGTAAAAACAATAAAGTCGGTTCCCTTAAAGATAAAAAAAAACTCTTCGTCCTTTATTCCTTCTGATTTTGAAGCACGTGGTGAAGTTTTTATGAAGATAGATGATTTTCATAAGTTAAATAAAGAGAGAGAAGAAAAGGGAGAGAAGCTGTTTGCTAATCCAAGAAACTTTGCAGCGGGTACTTTAAAAATGCAGGACCCTCGAGTTGTTGCATCGAGAAAGCTTAACATTTTTGTTTACTATTTAATAAGTCGTGAAAATGAATTGGAATCTCAGATAGAAAACCTAAACACACTGAAAAATCTCGGCTTTAATGTAAACCGGGAATTCAGACTTTGTAAGAATATAGATGATGTCTTAAAATTCTGTAATGCACTTGAATCAAAAAGGAATTCTCTCGAATATGAAGTTGATGGGGCAGTAATAAAAGTAAATTCATTGAGACAGCAAAAAATCCTCGGAAGTATTGCAAAGTCACCGCGCTGGGCAGTTGCGTATAAATTCAAAGCCAAGCAGGCGATAACAAAATTAAATAAAATTACCTGGCAGGTTGGAAGAATCGGTACGATCACTCCTGTTGCAGAACTTGAACCAACATTCTTGGCCGGCTCAACAATAAGCCGTGCAACACTTCATAATTATGATGAGATCCGGAGAAAAGATATCAGGGAAAATGATAAAGTAGTAATAGAAAAGGGGGGAGATGTAATTCCCAAAGTTGTTTCTGTTGTTTTAAATGAGAGACCAAAGAATAGTAAAATTCCCCGGTTTCCTGATAAATGTCCCGTTTGCGGTTCTTCTGTTTTTAAGCCTGAAAATGAAGTAGCCATATATTGTGAAAACACCGAATGCCCTGCACAGGTAAGAGGAAGAATCGGGCACTTCGCTGCCCGTGGTGCAATGGATATTGAAGGACTTGGAGAAGCTTTGATTGATCTTTTTGTTGAAATGGGATTTTTGAAAACTTATGCTGATATATTTGATTTGAAAAAACACAGGAAAGAGCTTATTAACATTGAGAGGCTTGGAGAAAAAAGTGTCGATAATCTTTTAACTGCAATTGAAGCGAGCAAAAAACAGCACTTCGCGAAAGTTCTTTTTGCTTTGGGAATAAGATATGTTGGTGCCGGAGCCGCAAAAAAGCTTGCAGATTATTTCATTTCAATTGATAATCTTATCCAGGCTTCCGAAGAGGAAATAACTGAAGTGCACGAAATTGGCCCAAGTATAAGTAAAAGTGTTAAGAAGTTCTTTTCTGATAAACATAATATTGATATTATTAAGAGGCTAAAAAAACAAGGACTTGTTTTTGAAGCCGAAAAAAAAGAAATAAAAGAGAATTTCTTTACTAATAAAACTTTTGTAATTACAGGAACGTTAGAAAATTTTTCAAGAGAAGGAGCGGGTGATAGAATAACTTCTCTTGGAGGAAAAGTTACCTCAAGTGTAAGCAGCAAAACTGATTTTCTTCTTGTCGGCGAAAATGCCGGATCGAAATTGGACAAAGCAAAAAAAATCGGTGTGAAAATACTTTCTGAAAAACAATTTGTTGATGAACTGAATAAGATAGATTAAAAAATGTTAGAATATCTTAAAGAAAAAATAGCCGGTAAAGTAATTGAAAAACATCTGAAGGATCAGAAATTTGAACCACATACTTTTAGCGGATTTATAAAAAGTTCTTATTCTTTCTTTGTCGAAATGCCGGAGGATGACAGGGATTTTACGTATTCACTTTCTGTTTTAAACTTTCTCGCTGAGAATAAAAAGAGCGCAATGATTTTAGCCCGTGATTTTAAGGTTAGTCTTTTACCTCAAAAATTTAAAGCCCGTGCTATTTCCTATTCTGAAAAAGACATAACAAAATGGAAACTGCCAGCCAGGCATTTGATTGAAAAAGTAGGGGAGATGCCTTTCAATGTTGCAATAGATCTCAACAGGAAAGACAGCTTTTTCCATAACTACATTGCCAATATTGTAAAAGCTCCTTTAAAAATAGGGTTTGTTAAAAATGATTCTGACAAATTTTACAACTTCCAGGTTATAAATCACGGGGATAACCCTGAGATTTCTTACCAGAATTTCTTAAATTGCCTTAAAATGTTTCAGGACTAATAATGAATTATGAAATAAAAAAAGTCGATGACATTACAATTTTTAAGCTTAATGAAAAAAGGCTGGACACAAATATTTCCGGTCTGGTAAAGGGGGAATTTACTTTGCTTCTAAAAGTGGAAGGGGCAGGAAAGCTTATTATTGACTTAAGTGATGTTGAAACCTGCGATTCATCCGGTTTGAGTGCAATTCTTGTCGCAAATAGAATTCTAAATACAACCGGTGGAAGTATGAGAATTGCAGCGCCAAGCGAAAAGGTTTACGCTCTTATAAGAATAACTCAACTAGATCGTGTGCTGGAAGTATGTGAAACTGTTGATGAAGCCTTTGAGGAATTAAAAAATGAGAAGGACTAGTATATTTTAGTTGATTCGATTTTTCTTCAGTAAACAAAAAGATAAAATTGGCGGAAAAATTTAGTTTTAGAAAAAGTTTTAGAATCAAGATATTGCTCGGACTGATTACAGTTCTTGTGATTTCTTTTATGTTCCCGAGAGGCGAATCTATTGAATCGGAAGTTGCAGTAGGTTCTATCTGGACTCACGATGATTTAATCGCTCCCTTTAGTTTCCCCATCATTAAGGATGCAAATGTTTACCGCCAGGAAGTGCGTGAAGCAGAAGAAAGTGTATATCCTGTTTATTTATATAGCGCTCATGGTCTGTTGGTTGATTCGTTAAACAGTTATAATAATTTTCTAATTAAAGAAATAGACAAGGCAATTAATTCCGATTCGGTAAGACTAAATCCCACATTTCTGAGTTCAGAATCCTTTAATAAGTTTGTTGCGCTGCGCCGTCACGAAATAAATCTTCTTCAAAGTAAAGAGTTAAACCTTAAAGAACTTTTCGGCTTACTCCAAAATATTTTTAAGAATATATCCGAAAAGGGAATTCTTAGCGAAAAACCCGCAAAGGATAGCATTGCTATCAGAAAGGGTAATGTTGACAGGATTGAACCCGCAAATAATTTCTATGATATAGAATCAGCTACCCAAGAAGTAACGGCCCAAATCAACAACAAAATATTCCCGACCGATATTAAAAAAGTATTAACGGAATATGCAACGCATTTTATCTTCCCGAATTTAGTTTTCAAAAAGGACTTAACTGATGAAGAACTTCAGCAGGCAAAAAATAATATTTCTAATTATGCGGGAATTGTAAATGAAAACGAAAGAATAATTGCCAAACATGACAGGGTTACGAAAGAAACAAAATTAAAGATTGATTCATACAAAATTGCAAAAGGGGAAATAACCGGAGATGAAGGTTACATTACCCAAATTGCAGGAAACTTTCTTCACATTGCTTCTTTAATAGCTTTGCTTGTGATATACATTTCTCTTTTCAGGAAAAATATTTTTTATGACAACCTGAAAATTCTTCTTATAGCGCTTCACCTGGTGTTTATTTCATTTATAGCGTACCTTATTAATAATATTGATGCAACCTTCCCGATTCAATATTTTATTTTTGTGCCAGCGGCATCGATGCTTCTTACAATTGTTTTTGATTCCCGTATTGGCTTTTATTCCACTGTAATTATGGTTTTAATAACCGGGGCATTGAGAGGAAATGATTATACCTTTTCGGTTATGAATCTTTTTGCGGGAGCGCTTGCTGTTTATACCGTTAGAGATATAAAAAATCGTTCGCAGATTTTCAGGTCATTTCTTTTTATTCTAATAGGATACGTTGTTACCGTTCTGGCTTTTAGTCTTGAGCGGTTTTCTCCCTGGGAAAATACTTTGGTTGAAATTGCATTTGCCGGGTCGAGCGCACTCATCAGCCCTGTTCTTACTTATGGTCTCCTAATTTTCTTAGAGAGATTATTTAAGATAACAACAGATCTTACTCTTTTAGAACTCTCTAATTTTGATAAACCTTTGCTTAAGGATTTATCGAGAAAAGCTCCGGGTACTTTCAATCATTCGATGACAATGGGAACACTTGCTGAAGCCGCTGCTGAAAGAATTAATGCTAATCCCCTGCTTGCAAGAGTCGGTGCGTATTATCATGATGTAGGCAAGACAATAGCACCGCAGAATTTTGTTGAAAATCAGTTGGGTAATAAAAATATTCATGAAGATTTACCTCCTGAGGAAAGCGTAAAAAAAATTTTGCAGCATGTAAAAGAGGGTATTAAACTTGCAGAAGAAAATGATTTACCTAATGAGATATTAGATTTTATACCAATGCATCATGGAACGATGACTATGTCTTTCTTTTATGAAAAAGCAAAAAAACTTTACGGTGAAGAAAAAGTTAACATACACGATTACAGGTATCCCGGTCCCAAACCGGATACAAAAGAAACAGCCATAATAATGCTCGCCGATGGTTGTGAATCTGCCGTAAGGGCAATAGAAGAACCGGATACGAGTAAAGTTGAAAATGTGATCGACAACATCGTAGAAGCGAGAATTGATGATGGTCAACTGGATGATTCCCCCATTACGTTAGCCGATTTGAAGAAAATTAAAGAGGCGTTTATGAATATTTTACTCGGGCAGCATCATAAGAGAATAAGATATCCAAAACAGGATGAGATTGAAAAAGGAGAAGATGAAAACAAAGAACAAAAATGAACATCTTTTTAAAAGAATATCTTAATATTCTCCGGCTTGAAAAAAATCTTTCCGAGAACACAATATCTTCCTACCGAAATGACATTACTTCTTTAATAAATTTTCTTGATTCATATAAGATTAACGATCCTTCTTTAATCGATCATAAACTTCTTAATAAATTTTTTGTCGGCCTCCAGGAAGTCGGGTTAAGCAATACTTCAGCAGCCAGATATTATTCATCTATAAAAGGATTTTTCATGTATCTTTTCTCGAATAAATATATTGAGGTAAATCCCGTTGAAAAAGTTTTGCCTCCAAAACTTTCCAAATCTTTGCCATCCGTTCTTACAGTTGAAGAAATAGATTTTGTTTTGTCAAAGCCTGATGTAAAAGAAATACTTGGATTACGTGATAAAGGAATATTAGAAGTATTATATGCATGCGGCTTAAGAGTTTCGGAATTAATTAAGATGAAAGTTTCTGATCTTTTTTTTGGTGAAGAAATAATAAGAGTATTCGGCAAAGGCTCAAAAGAAAGATTAGTGCCTATAGGAAAGAGTGCCGTAAAATGGACTCAAAAATATTTGAAAGAGAGCCGTCCATTACTTATGAAAAAATCAAAGAGCGGAAATATTGTTTTTCTTAATAACCGGGGGACTAAATTATCGAGAATGGGTTTATGGAAAATCGTTGATCGTTATGTAAAAGAAGCCGGTATTCAGAAAGAAGTCCATCCGCATACTTTCAGGCATTCATTCGCAACACATCTTCTAGAAGGGGGAGCCGATTTAAGAGCAGTTCAGGAAATGCTCGGACATGCTGATATATCAACAACCCAGATTTACACACATATTGACAGGGATTATATTAAGCAGGTTCATAAACAGTTTCATCCGAGAGGATGATGTCTTATCAGTTTTGATTAAATAATTTCTTGAGTCTTTTTGTAACTGGATGAAGAAAAATAAAAATCTTTCTTATCCAATCGGGCGACTGTGAATCCAGCTTTGCATCAAAATCCCAGTTACCCTGTTTCACTCTTTCCTGCATAACGGCAGGATGTGTGTCAGTAAATCTTTTCAAGTGTCCGAACTGTGTATATCCTTCCCGGGGTACATCTGCAAAAACTTCAATTTCTTTATCAGTGAAATACAATTTGTTAAAATCGATTCTCTTCAATGCCATTCTATCCGGAGATTTTACCCAGCCGTAATGATAAATTTCTGCTTTAATCGGAACAACATTTAAGAATGTGCCATCCCTGTGTTTAAAATTCATTGCGTCTCCCGAGGAGATTATATTATCGCTTCTTCTTATTATTCTTGTTTCAGCGATATACCAAATCCGGTAATTATCCTGGTAATAATCGTAACTTCCGTAAAAGTGCCGGTATTTAAATTTTAATCCTTCAACCGATTTTTTATTTAAATTATTTTCCATAGCGGATTTTACTACATGAAAATATTTTTCATGCAGAACTTCGTCAGCCTGAATATAAAAACACCAGTCGCCTGTACATTCTCTTAATGCTTTGTTTGTTTCGATTGAAAGAACTTCGCCTCCCTTGCGAAGGCTCATATCCCATTTGCTTTTTATTATCTTTATCTTGTCATCTTTTAATTCAAGCACAGCATCAAGCGTTCCATCATCGGAATCCCCAACATTAAGAATAAACTCATCACACAAAGGAAGAATTGATTTTATTGCTTCAATGAAAGGATAAAAATACTTGATTCCGTTTCTTATTATGCTGAATCCCGATACTCTCATTACAACTTGAACTGCATATTATAAAGTTTATGATACAGACCTTTTAACTCCAGCAATTCAGTGTGTGTTCCCCTTTCAATAATATTTCCTTTTTCAAGGACAATGATCTTATCGGCATTTTGAACTGTACTAAGCCTGTGAGCTATCACAACAGAAGTTCTCCCCTTCATTAATCTTTCAACTGCCTGCTGAACAAGAAGCTCCGATTCAGTGTCGAGCGAAGAAGTTGCTTCGTCTAAAATAAGAACAGGAGGATTTTTCAGAAGTGCACGGGCGATTGATAATCTTTGTCTCTCGCCGCCGGAAAGTTTTATGCCCCTATCGCCTATTAAAGTATCATATCCATTTTTTAGAGAGGAAATAAAATTGTGAGCATTAGCAGCTTTGGCAGCTTCTTCTATTTTTTCGATTGATAATTCATTAAGTCCATAAGCTATATTGTTGCGGATTGTATCATTGAAAAGTATGGTTTCCTGTGTAACTATTCCCATTAAAGATCTTAAGGAATCAATTTTAATTTTTCTTATATCAATTTCATCAATAAGAATTGAACCCGAATCAACATCATAAAAACGAGGTATAAGATCCACCAGACTTGATTTCCCGGCACCGCTTGGTCCGACAATAGCGAGCACATCTCCTTTATTTATCTCAAGATTTACTTTATTCAGTATTATGTCACTCTTTTCATATTTAAAACTAACGTCTTTGAACTCGATCTTTTGATTGAAAGAATTTACTGTTACAGCATCCGGCAAATCAAATATTTTTGGTTTTGTGCTTAATATATCATCAACTCTTCCTGCCGCTGCAGAACCTTCTTTAACGCTGTTGAACATTTGTCCGAATAATTTTAAAGAAGGAAGCATCTGGAAAAAAACTCCGAGATAAACAAAGAAAGCTCCGGGAGTCATATCACTTTTCCCGGTAATTATTTCGCTACCGATAAAATATAAGATAACTGCGATCGACAACATTCCAAGCACTTCTGTTATTGGTCCTGCAAGTGCTCGCCTTCTTGTAAGGCTTTTCAGAATAGAAAAATATTTTTGCTCAAACGATGTAAACCTGTTTATTTCATATTGTTCCATGCTGAATGCTTTAACAATCCGCATTGCGCCGAACGTTTCGTCTAACAGCGAAGTTATGCTCGCCACTTTTTCCTGTGAACGGATGCTTCTTCTTTTAAGGGAATCGCCGATTCTTGCAAGAATAAAAGCGAGAACAGGAAGAAGGATAAATATGAGTATTGTCAGTTTCCAGTTGAATACAAACAGGACGAATGTAAAAATTATTATTGAAGGCGGATCCCTGAAGGCACTGTTTATCACTGCTATCATAGAATCACGGATTATCTGAACATCATTCATTATCCGCGCTATCAGTATTCCTTTTTTCTCTTCAGTGAAATATCCGAGTGAGAGTTTATGAAAATGAGTATATAATTCCAGTCTTATATCTTTTATTACACCCTGTTCAACACTGGACATAAAATATGTTTGCAGATACTGAAAAAGATTTTTGAGCAGAAAGATGATAACGATCAAAATGCATAAGTAAATTAACAGGTCGATCTTATCATATTTAGAAACGAACTCGCTTAATTTGTATGTAAGAAAGTCCTTAATATCGAATATGCTTACACTTTGACCGGGATCAAACTTCGGTTTGTTCTGATTAAAAAGGAGATCGATAAACGGCATTATAAGGCCGATTGAAAGAAGATTGAAAATCACGAACAGCAGCATGCAAAGGTTTGCTGAAAGAAGCAGCTTTGCATAAGGTTTGAGATATTTAAAAAAACGCCAGAAAGTATTCATCAGAGTTTGTAAATGGTTTTGGTAAAAATAATCACTTATTACTTAAGATGTTGCCGTTTTGGCTCTACTTTTAGTTAAATTAACAAGATAAATTCAATTAAACTTCAATGATTTCCAGCAGATTTGATATACGCATACCGTTTTATTTAACGGCTCTTCTCTCGGTGAGTTTTGTGCTTTCCATTTTTGCTTTACAGTTGTTTGCAGGATTATTAGCAATACTCTGGCTGCTTGAAAAGAATTCTGAAAAAAGAAAAGCCATTGACAAAGTTGTAGTTCTTGTTGTGATTTATGGCCTTGTAAGGATTGTGGCAATAATTTTCTCTGAATACCCATCCGTCAGTGTGCAATCACTTTATAAAGAAGGACTTTTTTTTCTTAGCATTTTCTCAATCGGTTTTTATCTTAAAGTTTTTGAAGAAAAAAAAAGACGACAGATCATTTATGTTTTTATACTCGGCGCCGCATTAAATTCTATTATTGGACTTACTAAATTTAACTTAGGTCTGGTTGAAAGAGCGGAATCCTTTACATCAGGATATACTGCTTTTTCTGTTTATCTTCTCGCCGCTTTTGGAGTTACAATAATTTTGTCTGATTTGTCTGAAGTTAAAAGGCGGTATTTTTATCTTCACATAGTTTTATCTGCTGTAATTTTAGCAGGGATGGTTTCTTCTCTTGGAAGGGCAGATATTGCAATTGCTATCCTGGTTTTACTTGCAGGAATTTTTCTGAAACGAATTAAGGTCAGGCAGGTGCTTCTCATAATCCTGGGAGCCGCTATTATATCTTCAATTTCCTTTTTTAATAATTCAACCGAGGCCACACAAAGAGTAAAAGCACCAGCCCAGCTTTCGGACAGAGATGTTATTTATAAAGGTGCCGCGGAATTAATCAGAGAGCATCCGTTATTAGGATATGGGACAAGAACATTTAAGGAAATTTTTCCTCTTAAAGATAAACTGGCAGATAAGGGAATCGGCGGTTGGCATAATGAATTGCTGCAGGTTTACTTTGAAAGCGGGTTTGCCGGGTTGAGCGCTTATCTTGCCTTAATGATAGGAATTTTTTCTTCCGGTATAAGTTTTGTTAAAAAAAATAAAAATGAGGAAAGTGCAATTATTGTTCTCGGCATACTTGTTTCAGTTGCGGCTTTGCTGCTCACAGCACTTTTTTCAGGTTTCATAGATTCACCGGTTCTTTCGATAGTCTTTGCTCTACTCGTTTCAATTTTAAGTTCTGAGAGTTATAGAAGTACGAAAAGAAAAAACGACTGAACCTGTTTCCTGGTGAAACAGCACATTAAATTTTGTTATTTTTGATAAGTTACTAAACGGAGTATAAATGCACAGAAACGGAAAAGAAGAAATATATAAACTCGTTGATGAACTTTCGTCAAAGCTTAATTCTAATTATAAGGAAACTGCAATTGTTTTAGCTGCGGGTCACGGTAAAAGAATTAAATCTCAAAAATCAAAGATGCTGCATAAAATATGGGAGGTACCGACAGTAGCAAGAGTATACGAAGCATGCAGGAAAGCCATCAAGGGGATTAACACAATTATTGTAGTTGGAATTAAAGCTAAAGATGTAATGAATGTGATTGGAGCCAAGCCATCTACTGCTTTTGCCTACCAGGAAACACAGAACGGAACAGGTCATGCAGTTCAAATAGCTCTTAAAAAACTTAACAAGAAATTTAATGATGGAATTGTTTATGTGTTCCCCGGCGATATGGGATTAATTGATAAAGAAACTGTTAAACAGTTAAGAACCACGTTCCTCAAAACAAAATCGGATATGCTGGTTCTTACAGGAATATTCGAGGGCGATCCGGTAAACAATTCCTATGGCAGAATTGTTCGTGTAAAAAAACATGATGAAAAGGGAAAGCTTTCAGGAGAAGATGAAGGAAAAGTTATAGAAATTGTTGAGAATAAAGATATACTCGCACTTGATGAAAGCAAGCCGTATAAATTAAAATTCAGGGGAAGAACATATTCTTACACAAAACGGGAACTGATTGAGAATAACGAATTTAACTCCGGCGTTTATGCATTTAATTATAAAAAGCTTGTAAGTCTAATTGGTTCGCTCAGGAGCAACAACGTACAGAATGAAATTTATATAACCGATATGATATCTCTTTTTAATAAAAAGGGATTTACTGTTAAAGCGATGAGTCCCAAACAACAGCATGTTGTTATGGGCTTTAATAATAAATCTGTCCTTAAAGAAATGGAAGAAGTAGCGAGAAGACAGGTTTATGAAAAACTTAAAGATATAATTGAGATTAATGATCCTGATGATTTTTTTATCCACGAACAGGTTGTAGATGAAATAATAAAAATGGATAAACAAAATGTCCCGTTGGATATTGTGATAGGCAAAGGTGTTTATATCGGGAAGGGAGTCAGGCTTAACTATAATCTTACATTAAGCAGGAATGTTTTTATAGACGGCAATGTTCACTTCGGCAAAAATGTTTTTATAGATAACAGTGTTCATCTTTCCTGTTTTCCGGAACAGACTCTTAAGCTTGGTGATTCTGTTCAGATTTTATCCGGTGATATAATTAAAGGAAATATTGTAATTGGAGATAATACCAGGATTGAATCAAGCGTTAATATGACTGGCAGCGATGAGTTTCCTTTAAGAATCGGCAGCGGAGTTCTTATAAAAGGGACAAGCTATGTTTTTGGTTCTGTTATAGAAGACAGTATCCAGATTGAACACAGTGTAATCATAAAGAAGAAAGTGCAAAAACTGGAAAAGAAAACCGGGGATGTTCAGCCGATAAAATTTTATTTGCCTATGCCGGAAGGTATCGATGCAATTGATGATTTGTGATGTCACACTGAGCGAAGTCGAAGCAGATTTCGGAATCTTCAGTTGAAGTTTTAATAAAATGAAGAAGCTGAAACAAGTTCAGCTTGACAAAAAAATTAAGTTACTTAGTTTTGCTGGTACTTTTCTGAAGGCTGTTCAGGTGGCGTGTTAAAGCTGCTTTTTTTCTGGAGGCAGTATTCCTGGGAATCTTACCTTTTATAGAACTTTTATCAATAAATGAAACTGCTTCCTTATAATTTTTTTCTGCTTCAGCTAAGTCGGTAGTTTTAAGTGTTTTCTTGTAGAGAGTTTTAATTCCGGATTCGATCTTTTGATTTACTTCTCTTTTTCTTTCATTTGTACGAATTCTCTTCTTTGCAGATTTATGTGATGCCATTAAAAAGCCTTAAATATTTATGAAAAACGAGTCCAAATATATCCATTCACCTGTTTGATGTCAAATTTATCTTTTTGTAATTTTAGTCTCATAAAGCCTGGTTTTCGATTAAAAAAATGTGATGAATTTTGCTTAAAGTAAACGAAATATACTTCTCCATACAGGGAGAAAGCACAAAAGCCGGTTTACCCTGTGTTTTTGTAAGACTCACGTATTGCAACCTGAGGTGTGTTTACTGCGATACCGAGTATGCTTTTTATGCAGGCGAAGACTATACTCTTGACAGCGTTATTTCCGAAATTAAAAAGTATAACTGCAAGCTTATTGAACTAACCGGCGGAGAACCACTTGTACAAACTCAATCACTTGATCTTATGAAAAGATTATGCGATGAAGGTTACGAGGTTATGCTTGAAACAGGAGGCAGTCTTTCTATTAAAGATGTCGATCCAAGAGTAATGATAATTATGGATCTTAAATGTCCTTCAAGCGGAATGATGCGGAAGAATTTTTATGAGAATATTAAATACCTGAAACCGGCAGATGAATTAAAGTTTGTTATCGGAAGCAGGGAAGATTACGACTGGATGAAAGAAATTATTGAGAAGTATAAGCTCGGTAAAAAGTTTACCATTCTTGTTTCAGTAGTTTTTGATAAGCTTGAGCCTGTAACTTTAGTTGAATGGATTTTGGAAGATAAGCTGAACGTACGTTTCCAGCTCCAGCTGCATAAGTTCATCTGGGACCCCGCCGCTAAGGGTGTGTGATGAAAATAGCTAAAGAATTCAGATGGGAAATGGGGCACCGGCTTCCCGAACATTTCGGTAAATGTAAAAACATTCACGGGCATTCCTACAAAATGATTGTTGAGCTTGAAGGCGAAGTTGAAGAATCGGGAATGGTGATGGACTATTACAATCTTAAAAAAATTGTTGAGCCGATTGTTGAAAAGCTCGACCACGCATTTATGGTTTACAAAGAAGATAAAGAAATAATCTCTTTTCTTGAAAAGATGAAATCAAAAATGGTCGTTGTTGAGTTCCGGTCAACAGTTGAGAACATCTGTAAATATTTTCTTGGCGAAATAAAAAAAGCAAACTTTCCGCAGAATGTTAAAAAAGTATCCGTCCGCATTTATGAAACTGCTGAGGATTATGCGGAGGAGAGTATTCTATATGGATAATACAACCATTAAAATATCTTAAATTTACTTGAATGGATCTTAATGAAATTTTGGGTTGGTATAACTGATAAAAATTGGTTTAATTATCTTTCAAGTATTTCTCCTGATGAGGTAAATTTTTGGAAACCAGGTGGACAAGGTTTTGGGGCGATTGAAGTAGGGGCTCCTTTCTTATTTAAACTTCATCATCCTCAAAATAAAATTGTTGGGGGTGGATTTTTTATTCGTTCAGAACAATTACCATTATCCTTAGCTTGGGATGCATTTGGAAACAAAAACGGCTCTAATAGTCTTTCTGATCTCCGCAATAAAATAAATAGTCTTCGAAAATATCCCGATTCTAATCCTACGATTGGTTGTGTAATACTTAACCAACCCTTTTTCTTTTCTGAAGATCAATGGATTGATGTACCAGTTTCTTTCGCTAAAAACATTGTGAGTGGGAAAACTTATGATACAAATGAAAGAGAAGGTAAAAGATTGTGGAATGAGGTCTTATTACGTTTAAGTAATGTAAAAACAAAGGAGATGATTGCAGAACCTTTGGTAGCTTACGGCAAGGAATATTTAGCTAAGTGGAGAATAGGACAAGGAGCATTCAGAGTATTAGTTACAGAAGCATATAAAAGAAGGTGTGCAATGAGCGGAGAAAAAGCGTTGCCAGTATTACAAGCAGCACATATAAAACCTTTTAATGAGCTAGGCCCCAACAGCATAAATAATGGATTGCTACTACGTTCTGATTTTCACATTCTCTTTGATAGAGGATATCTTACAGTTACACCGGAATATAAAATTGAAGTCAGTAAAAAAATTAAAGAGGAGTTTAACAACGGTAAACATTATTATAATTTTCATGGCAAAGTACTTGATACTTTACCCAGAATTATTGAGGACAGACCTAAAAAATATTTTATTGAATGGCATAATGAACATGTATTTTTAGGATAATTCTTATGAAATCCTTCTTTCCCAAACCTACATTCAAAATTGATGATATAATCTCTTATGCTGAATTAGTTGCAGCTGAAAATGCAAATGTTCAAAAGGGAATGAATTTTCAGATAAATCCTGAGTATTCAATCTTCTTAATGTCTGTTAGAAGAAATGCACCTTATGCCGATGAGTGGGACAATGCAACAAACACTCTCATCTACGAAGGTCACGATCTACCAAGTAATTTAGCCAAAGAACCAAAGGAAGTTGATCAACCATTAACAACACCCAAAGGTACCTTAACGGAAAACGGAAAGTTTTTTACTGCTGCTCAATCCTATAAAATTAAATTAACTGAAGAGCCACATAAAGTAAAAGTTTATGAAAAAATTAAAGAGGGAATTTGGTGTTATAAAGGTTTCTTTAATCTTGTAGATGCAATGATGGTAACCTCGGAGAATAGAAAAGTATTTAAGTTTTATTTAAAACCAGTTGAGTACATAACAAAGAAAAAACAAATTGAGTTGCCTCACTCAAGATTAATTCCTACAACAGTAAAGTTAGAAGTTTGGGCAAGAGATAAAGGGCAATGCGTTCTGTGCGGTTCAAAAGAAAATCTTCACTTCGATCATGACCTCCCTTACTCTAAAGGTGGGACATCACTTACCGCAAATAATGTTAAAATACTTTGTGCCAAACACAATCTTCAGAAGTCGGATAAGATATTAAGTTTTCCGCCAATTTTTTTTAGTTAGGAGCCAGCGTCAATCTGGAAACGTGCTTTGTTAAAAAGTTTTTTGTATAATTGAAAAATGGTTCCGAG
>Ga0210099_1000190_pt1 | contig 22776 bp, 19 predicted proteins | sample Joice_ThreeSqA_D_4_FD_184872 | JGI IMG/M metagenome (GOLD analysis project Ga0210099, IMG submission 184872) | Wetland microbial communities from San Francisco Bay, California, USA, that impact long-term carbon sequestration - Joice_ThreeSqA_D2... | ecosystem: Environmental > Aquatic > Marine >...
GGATCATAAATATCTTGATTATATAAAAAGGAATATTGATTACTATATCGAAAATGATGGGACGATTAAAACTTACAAAATGAAAGATTACAATCTTGATAATATTTCTCCCGGGAGAGTATTACTTTATCTTCATAATGAAACAAAAAATATTAAGTACAAAAAGGCTGCCGATGTTTTAAGGAAACAATTGGAATTGCAACCGAGAACTGTAAGCGGGGGGTTCTGGCATAAAGAAAGATATCCAAACCAGATGTGGCTCGACGGACTTTTTATGGCAGAACCTTTCTATACACATTATTCTAAAATGTTTAATGAACCGAAATCCTTTGATGATATCGCGAAACAATTTTTGTTAATAAGAACTCATCTTAAAGATGAAAAGACCGGTTTGTATTATCATGGGTGGGATGAAAGTAAACTACAAAAATGGGCAGACCCTGTTACAGGAAGATCGCCCAATTTCTGGGGAAGAGCAATGGGCTGGTATATGATGGCTCTCGTTGACGTTCTTGATTATTTCCCCAAAGACCACAAGGACAGAAACGATTTAGTAAAAATTTTGAAAGATCTTTCAGAAAGTCTTCTTAAATATAAAGATAATAAAACAGGTTTATGGTACCAGGTTGTCGATCAGGGTAACCGTGAAGGGAATTATATTGAAGCTTCTTCGTCTGCAATGTATGCCTATGCTTTTGCAAAAGGTGCCAATCAAGGATATCTCGATAAGAAGTTTTATAGTGTCGCTCAGGAATCATTTAACAATATTATTAAACACTTAATAACCTATGATGATGAAGGGCATTTTTTTCTTAATAATGTTGCTTCTGTCGGAGGTCTGGGAGGAAATCCTTACAGGGACGGAAGTTTTGAATATTATATCAGTGAACCCAAAAGAACTAATGACTTTAAAGGTTATGGACCATTAATGTTACTGGCAATTGAACTTGAAAAATCTGAGAACAGTAAAACAGTTGGCCTGGATTACTATTATAATAATGAATGGAAAAATGGTAAAAGATATCATTATGTTTGGGAGGACACAACTAACTCGGGGTATTCTGAGCTGGGAAAAATAATAAAAGGTCTTGGCGCCAAAATAACATCTCTGACCGACACCCCGACAAAAGAAAGTTTAAGCAAAATTGACATTTATATAATTGTAGACCCCGACACACCTAACGAAACAGAAAGGCCAAATTATATTGGAGGTGATGCGAAAAAAACTATAAAAGATTGGGTAAATAAAGGAGGTATTTTGGTTTTACTGGCAAATGATAGTTTGAATTCTGAGTTTACACATTTAAATCTTTTAGCGGAACAATTTGGAATTCACTTTAACGGGGACAGTAAAAACAGAGTTACCGGGAACAACTTTGATATGGGTAAGGTTGATGAATTTCCGGATCATCCTATATTTAAAGATGTTAAGAAAATTTATATAAAAGAATTGAGTACATTAAGGTTAAGCAGAAATGCAAAACCTGTTTTAACTGATAGTGATGGCGTTATAATGGCCGTAAGTAAATTGGGAGATGGTTATGTTTTCGCTGTCGGTGATCCCTGGTTTTATAATGAGTATATTGATAACAGGAAACTTCCTGCGGGTTTCGAAAATTTCAAGGCAGCGAAAAACTTATTTGATTGGTTATTTAATATTAAATTGCATAATTAATCTTTGAATTAATTGTAAAATGGATAAAAAAGTTAGAGTAATAAAATTAGAGGACCTCGCTAAGAAACTTAAAGTTTCCAAAGTAACAATTTCTAAAGCGTTAAGAAATCATCCTGATATTTCACATGCTACAATCAAAAAGGTGAAAGATTTAGCAGATAAGCTCGGTTATGTTCCTAATTATATGGCGAAAAATTTATCCGCAAGAAAATCAAACACGATTGGTCTTGTCATACCTAAGATTGCACATTTGTTTTTTGCTTCGGTTATTGAGTCTATTTATAACGAGGCGTTTGAAAATAATTATGAAACTTTGCTGACAGTTTCACAGGAACAGGAAGAGAGAGAAAAGAAACATATTTTAAATCTTCTTTCAATGAGGGTAGACGGGCTAATAGTTTCCATTACCCAGGAGACAAAAGATACAACAATATTTAAAAGAGTATTACAGCAAAATATTCCTTTGGTTTTTGTTGATAGAGTACCGGAACTTGATGGGGCTTCAAGCGTTACCGTGGATGATAAAGGCGGTTCCCACTCTGCTGTAATGTATGCTATAGGAAGAGGGTATAGAAAGATGGCTCATATAGGTGGTTATCCACATGTTAATATTGGTAAGGCAAGACGCGATGGATTTGTTGAGGCATTGAGAGCTAATGGGCTGCCGGTTAATGAAAGTTGGATTATTGGGGGCGGTTTTGGTGAAGAAGATGGTTATAACGGTTTTATGAAAATATATGATAAGAAAAACTTACCCGAATATATTCTTTCGGTAACATATCCTGTTGCTCTGGGTATATACAAGGCTGCGACCGAGCTCGGAATAAGAATACCCGAAGATATTGAAATAACATGTTTTGGAAAAAATTCTTTTAATGAATCTATTCCTTCTGTATTTAACTTTGTTGATCAGCCTACTAAAGAATTGGGTAAACGAGCAACCGATTTAATTATCCAGCATATTAATGATCCCAAAGGTTTTGATCCGGAACATATTGAACTTAAAACGCAGCTCATCATTAATAATGGCAAATCTAGAATTGAACTAGCAGGATAAAAATTCCCTCTTTATAAACTCTAACTATCCGTAAGCTTTCAAAAACGTTTGTATGAAGATAAATTGTATCTTATTTTTTTTCCTATTTAGCTTAACTCAAACTTTTGCTTTCAAACCTGATCTTGTTGTATCACAGGACGGGAAGGGTGATTACGTTACAATTCAAAGTGCACTTGATGCAGTTCCTTCTAAAACCTCAGGCAGCTTTATAATCTATATAAAAAAGGGAACTTATAATGAGAAGCTCTATATAGAAAAAAGCAATATAGTTTTGATCGGTGAGGACAGAGACAGCACTCGAATTGTTTATGCAGAACTCAGAAGCAATTGGAGAATTTCTCACGGTGATGACTATGGTTCCGCCACAGTAAATATTAAAGAAGGAGTAACCGACCTTACTTTTATTAACTTGACTATCCATAACAATTATGGAGGTCTTTATGGAAATAACGATCATCAGTTCGCTGTAAGAGCTGGACAAGGCGTTACAAGAATAATAATTGACAATTGTAACATTATTGCTGATGGTGGTGATACTCTTAGTTTGTGGAATACGGAAGATGGAATGTATTATCATCGCAATTGTTACTTTGAAGGATATGTCGATTATGTATGTCCGCGGGGTTATTGCTTTATCGAAAACAGTAAATTCTTTGGTAGAAACCTTACAGCTTCAATATGGCATGATGGAAGCAAAGGTGAGGATCAGAAGTTTGTGATAAAAAATTCAAGGTTCGATGGAGTAAAGAATTTTCCTTTGGGAAGATTTCACAGAGATGCACAATTTTTTCTGATCAATTGTACATTCTCAAATAATATGGTAGATAAGGATATATTTTTTGCTCACTCACCCCCCCCACGAACTTTAAAATGGGGTGAGAACAGGCATTACTTTTATAATTGTCACGGTGATAGCGTTGATTATGCGTGGCACAAAAACAATTTGAATGAAGCAAAAGAAAATGTGTCGCCTGAACAAATTACCCCTGAATGGGCATTTAAAGGCAGATGGAATCCTGTAGCTATTTTGGACACATTGGAAATTAAATAAACCAATAATATACCTACTCCGGAATAATAGGGGTTAAAAAAATTTAATAAGGTACAATATGTTAACTTTTAAAGATGAGTTGTTGACTTCTTGTGAAGAAAGTAATTCATATTTGAAGAATATAAATCTGGAAAACATTGAATTACAAATTTATGTTAGGTCAATCAAACAATACGACGAAGTAATATTCTTTATTGCAAAACATGGTATTGAAAAATTCCTTTTCTTGTTATATAACGAACCAGCTAATAAAATAGCAGAAAATTTTGAAGGAAGTATTCTGACTTTCAACAGTTCAGAAAATTTTCTACTTAAAAAATGTATTCAAAATACTTATAACAGGAAACTGCTTCAGAAATATTTTGATTTTACTAAGCCACGTATTATTGGATTAGTAGATTCATTTGGTTTTGGTGATAGAATAGGGCTTGCCAACCCGGCTCATATTCTTTCTCTTAGGGAAAGTCATTTTAAACCAATACTTGCACAACAATCTATAAGAGAACTAACAAGAACAAATAGAACTCCTGCAAAGATTATGGATGCTGCAGTTTGGGCTGTTTTCCAGGAAGGTTACACAGATGGTTTTGGTGCAGATGCAGATCATCTTAAAACGACTCAAGATATTGAGTTAATGATTGCGGACGGGTTTAAGATGTTTACTTTCGACCCGAGTGAATATGTCCATAACGAAGCGGATACTTTGGATAATAATCAGCTTGATGAAAGATTAAAAAGTATTAACTGGAAAGGTTTGGAAATACAGTATGAAAACCTCGCTGGTTCTTATCTTGATAAAGAATTTAAAATAACAGATGAATTAATTATTAAAACAGATGATAATAAGCTGAAGCGTGCACTCATTAAGTATGGAGACGCACTTGCTTACATTAAAAAACTTTACCATCATATAAAGAAAAATCATCCTGATTATGAATCTGAAATTGAAGTTTCGGTTGACGAAACAGATTCCGTAACATCACCATTTGAGCATTTCTTTATTGCAGCCGAATTAAAAAGATTGAAAGTTAAAGTTATAAGCATTGCTCCTCGTTTCATCGGAGATTTTGAAAAAGGAATTGACTATAAAGGTGATCTTGAATTGTTTAAGAAGGAGTATATCAAACACATCAGCATCGCAAATTATTTTGGAACATATAAAATTAGTCTTCATTCTGGTAGTGATAAGTTTGGAGTTTATCGGGTAATAGGTTCTTTAAAGATTGGTGCAACCCATGTGAAAACTGCGGGAACAAGTTATCTTGAAGCACTTAAGGTCCTTGCATTAAAAGAGCCGTCTGTTTTTAGGGAAATGCTCGATTATTGTAGAGCTTTATACGATGAAGAAAAAAAGACATATCATGTTTCTGCAGATCTTAATAACATAAAACCGGCAAATGAATATTCTGACAAAGAATTAGTTGAATTATTCAACCAGGATAACTGGAGACAAATACTTCACGTAACGTTTGGAAGAGTTCTTACAGATAAAAATGAAAAAAGTGAGTATATTTTCAAGGGTAAATTAATCAATTGTTTAAAAGAGAATGAAGAAATTCATTACGACTATATAATAAAGCATTTTCAAAGACACCTGGAGCCTTTTAACTGATATGGGAAAAGAAATAATACTTGAGCAAATCTTAAAAACAAAAGTTGTTGCAGTCCTTAGAGTAAAAGAAGCAGACAAGCTTAAAAAAATTATCGACGCAATTTATAACGGGGGAATTACCGCTGTAGAAATTACAATGACTGTTCCGAATGCAATTCAACTAATAGAAAAAATGAGTGGAGAGCTCGATAAAAATATTGTTCTTGGTGTTGGTTCGGTATTAAATAAATCAATTGCAGAAGATGCTATAAAAGCCGGAGCCAAGTATGTTGTTAGTCCCGTTTTGAAAAATGAAATTATAGAAACTGCACATAAATTTGATGTTCCTGCAATGCCCGGCTGTTTTACACCGACAGAAATTCAAAAAGCTTATGAGTATGGTGCAGACATTATTAAAGTTTTTCCTGCCGATGTTGTAGGAATGGCTTTTTTCAAAGCAGTTTTAGCTCCGTTGCCTCATCTTAAACTTATGCCTACAGGTGGAGTTTCTTTAACAAATGTGGGGGATTGGTTAAATGCCGGTGCTTGCGCTGTTGGGATTGGATCAGCGTTACTTGATAAGAAAGCGATAACTGAAGAGAATTATTCTGTATTAACTCAAAATGCAAAAACAATTATAGAGAATATTCAAAAGGTAAAAAATTAATTGAGACTCAGAAAACTTAAAGGATAATTTACTATGTACGATTTTGAAGAATTAAAAAATAAAACTTGTGTGTTAACTGGTGGTGGTGGAGTTATTGGAGCTTCACTTGCGCTAGCATTGGGTAGGGTTGGGATTAAAGTTGCTATAGTGGATATCCAGAAAGAATTAGCTGATAAAACTGCATCTTTGGTTTTAAATGAAACTAAAACAGAGTCTATTGGAGTTTCTGCCAATGTTTTGGAGAAATCTTCTCTTGAAACTGCGAAGAAAGAAATAAGTGATAAGCTTGGTCAAATAAATTTCTTAATAAATTGTGCTGGCGGTAATTCGCCGAAAGCGACTACAAAGGCTGAGTTCATAGATGAAAAAACTGTTAATCAGTTAGAAGATACTTTTTTTGGGCTTAGCATCGAAGGATTTCAACGCGTGTTTGATTTAAATTTTATCGGTACTCTTCTTCCGACAATGGTTTTTGCTAAAGATATGCTGGAACTTAAAGAAGGTGTAGTTCTTAATATTTCATCGATGAATGCATTCAGACCACTAACGAAAATACCAGCTTATTCGGCAGCAAAATCATCTATAAATAATTTTACAGAATGGTTAGCTGTACATCTTGCTAAAATGAACATTCGGGTAAACGCAATTGCGCCTGGATTTCTTGTTACAAATCAAAACAGGTTTTTATTATTTGATGAAAAGAGCAAAGAATTAACAGAACGCGGAAAAAGAATTATTCAAAATACACCAATGGGCAAATTTGGTGACCCGGTTGATATCCAGGGAACGATGCTTTACCTTTTATCAGACCTATCAAAATTTGTAACCGGTGTTGTAATTCCCGTTGATGGTGGGTTTAATGCTTATAGTGGAGTTTAATATTTAATAGTAAAAAAAGAAAAAGTTAAAAATGGTTAAAAATATAATTGTTGCACAATCGGGGGGACCTTCTCCTGTAATTAATAATTCCTTAAGAGGAATAATTGAAACCTGTAAAATGTTTCCTGATAAGTTTGGGAAAATATATGCAGGCTGGCATGGAATAGAAGGAGTTCTTAAAGAAGAACTTCTCGATCTTTCTGCCCAATCAGAAGAAGAAATTTCTTTACTAAGAACAACTCCCGCCGCTGGAAGTATCGGAACCTGCCGATATAAGTTAAAAGACAAACAGCAAAAAGATTTCGAACGTGTAATTGAAATATTTAAAGCTCATAATATTGGATATTTCTTTTACATCGGTGGGAATGATTCGCAGCATACAGCATTTAAAGTAAGTGAACTTGCTAAAGAAAAAGGACTCGAACTTGTTGCTACTGGAGTTCCTAAAACAATTGATAATGATGTTGGTGATAGTGAATTCAAACTTATAGATCATACACCGGGTTATGGAAGTGTTGCACGTTACTGGTCCCATATAGTTCAAAATGCAAATGAAGAAAATATGGGTTCTTCTCCAGCTGACCCCGTTCTCGTTTTACAGGCGATGGGAAGAAAAATCGGCTACATTCCGGCAGCTTCAAGGTTAGCTGATCCTAAAAGAGAAATTCCTTTGCAGATTTATTTAACTGAATCAAAAGTAACATTAGAACAATTAGCCGATAATGTAAACGATCAGCTTCAGAAAGATGGAAGATGTATAGTTGTTATCAGTGAAGGTTTTGATGTTGGAGATATTGGTCAGGTTAAAGATGCTTTTGGACATACTTCATTTGGTTCAAGTAAAGTTTCCGTTTACCAATCGGTTGTAAATTATCTTAATTCAAAAGGATTAAAAGCAAAAGGCGCCGCACGTGGACAGGTAATGGGAACCGACCAACGAGATACAATGATTTATGCTTCCACAGTTGATCTTGATGAAGCTTATAAAGTTGGACAAAAGGCTGTTGAAGTTGCAATGAATGAAGGCAACGGATGGATGGCAACAATTCTGCGTGAACCGGAATTTATTTATAATGTAAAATTTGATAAGGTTCCCTTGGAGAAAGTTGCACTTAGTGAAAGATTTTTTCCCGATAAGTGGATTTCAAAAAACAGGTTCGATGTTACAGATGAATTCCTTAATTATGTGAGACCCCTTATTGGTGAAGATTGGGTTTCCGTTCCTGTTATTAACGGAAGACAAAGATTCACAAATTTTAAACCGGTGTTTGCTGATAAAAAATTGTCTGTTTATACACCGGAAGCTTATTAATTAAATTTGATTTGGAGAAAAGATGGCTGACAATCCTCATAAAATATTAGAAGAACTAAAACCCGAGAAAGAGTTTTTTATCGGAATAGATTCGGACGGATGTGTTTTTGATACTATGGAAATAAAGCAGAAGGAAAGTTTTTGTCCTATGTTCATTAAGCATTTTAAAATGCAAAAGGTTTCTAAGTATGCACGCGAAACTTGGGAGTTTGTAAATCTATATTCTACAACACGCGGAGTTAATCGTTTTAAAGCTCTAATAAGAGCTTTCGAATTATTAAAAGAAAGACCAGAAGTTAAAGCACGCAACATGGAATTTTTGGATATTGCAGCAGTAATCGAGTGGGTTAACAATGAGACAAAATTAGGAAATCCTGCTCTCGAAAAATATGCTTCCGAAGCAAAAATTCCCATTATCGATGCGACATTAACCTGGTCGAAAGAAGTAAATAAAATTATTTCAGAAATTGTTTATGATATTCCGCCGTTCCCTTTTGTAAAAGAATCGTTAGAAAAAATGCATCTAAAGGCAGACCTGATGGTAGTTTCTCAAACTCCGGTAGAAGCGCTTACAAGAGAATGGAAAGAACATAATATTGATGGTTTTGTAAGGTTAATTGCAGGACAGGAATACGGGACAAAAGCCGAACATTTGAAGTTTGCCGCTGTAGGGAAGTATCCACCGGAAAAAATTCTTATGATTGGTGATGCACTGGGAGATATGAAAGCTGCAAAATCAAATGGCGTTCTTTTCTATCCGATTAATCCCGGTCACGAAGATGCAAGCTGGGAAAGATTTTACAAAGAAGCCCTCGATAAATTTTTTACAGGAACTTATCTTGGCGAATATGAAAATGAATTGATAAAAGAATTTGAGGAATATTTACCTGAGAATCCTCACTGGAGTAATTAATTGATATACTATGCAAAAGGATCCGAAGCCGGTTCACTAAGTAAAGTAGAAATAAAAGAAGCTATTTTTTCTGTTCTCGATAAACTCGGCAAAAGAAAAAAAGTTCTTGCTGTTCCGCCTGATATAACGAGATTCCATTCCAAAGCCGGGGAAATAACTCAACTAGTTTATGAATATTTCGGTGAAACTTTAACGGATATTCTTCCCGCAACAGGCACACATTACCCGATGACCGAAACCGAAATCTCGACAATGTATGGAGATATTCCCCAATCTCTCTTTAGAGTTCACAGATGGAAAGATGATCTCCACACATTTGGTCAGGTTCCTGCTGAATTTATTTATGAAGTTTCTGAAGGCAAACTCAATTTTCCGTGGTCAGCACAAACAAATAAACTTTTAGTTAATGGCGGACACGATTTAATTTTGTCGATTGGTCAGGTAGTCCCTCACGAAGTTACTGGAATGGCAAATTATAATAAGAATATTTTTGTAGGTGCCGGAGGAAAAGAAGGAATACACAAAAGTCATTATCTTGGGGCAGTTTTTGGAATGGAAAGAATGATGGGACGCGCGGATACACCTGTAAGAAAAGTATTGAATTATGCTTCGGAAAATTTTGCTAAAGAACTTCCTCTCATTTATATCTTAACTGTTATCGGCAAAGATGAAAACAATCATCTTGTATTAAAAGGGTTGTTTATCGGGGATGATTATGAATGCTTTAAACAAGCCGCTGATCTTTCTTTAAAAGTAAACTTTACTATGCTTAATAAAGAATTAAAAAAAGTGGTTGTTTATTTAGAACCAATGGAATTTAAAAGTACCTGGTTGGGAAATAAAAGTATTTACAGAACGAGAATGGCTATTGCCGATAATGGAGAATTAATAGTTCTTGCGCCGGGTTTGAAAGAATTCGGTGAAGATAAAGAAATTGACAGGTTAATCAGAAAATACGGATATGTTACAACGCCTGAAGTTCTTGAATTTGTTGAGAAAGATGATGATCTTAAAAACAATTTAAGTGCTGCCGCACATTTGATTCATGGTTCTTCGGAGAACAGGTTTAAGATAACATATTGTCCAGGCCATATTTCAAAGGAAGAAATTGAAAGTGTAAATTTTAGTTATGCTTCTTTGGAAGAAATGAGTAAAATTTATAATCCTGAAAAATTGAAAGATGGATATAACAAAATGCCTAACGGGGAAGAAATATTTTTTATTTCAAATCCCGGTTTAGGTTTATGGGCTTTTAAAGATAAATTCAAAGAATAATATAAAATGGAGATATAAAAATGTTGAATGAAATGAAATCCCGTGATGCGGGAACTAAAGCAGATATCGGATTAGTTGGTCTCGCCGTGATGGGAGAAAACTTAGTGTTGAATATGGAAAGTCATGGATTTACCGTTGCAGTTTATAACCGAACAACAAGTAAAGTAGATAATTTTATTAACGGCAGAGGAAAAGGAAAAAAAGTAATTGGCACGCATTCAGTAGAAGAATTAATTGCTAACTTAAAATCACCAAGAAAAATTATGCTAATGGTAAAGGCGGGAAAACCTGTAGATGATTTTATTGAGTTATTACTTCCTCATCTTGAAAAAGGAGATATTATAATAGATGGCGGAAATTCACATTTTCCTGATACAATAAGAAGAACAAAATATCTGGAAGATAAAGGATTGCTATATATTGGGACCGGAGTTTCTGGTGGCGAAGAAGGCGCGTTAAAAGGTCCTTCAATAATGCCGGGAGGTTCTCCACAGGCGTGGACGCACGTTAAACCAATTTTTCAATCAATTGCAGCTAAAGTAGAAGATGGTACTCCTTGTTGTGATTGGGTTGGCGAAAATGGAGCCGGACATTTTGTAAAAATGGTTCACAATGGAATTGAATATGGTGATATGCAGCTTATCTGCGAAGTTTACCAGATTATGAAAGATCTTCTTGGACTAAGTTATGATGAAATGCATTCTGTTCTCGAAGAATGGAACAAAGGTGAATTAAACAGCTATCTTATCGAGATTACAAGAGATATTCTTAACTTCAAAGAAGATGGCAAACCTTTGGTTGAATTTATTCTTGATAAAGCCGGACAAAAAGGAACAGGAAAGTGGACTGTCCTTGCTTCTCTCGATATTGGTGCACCGTTAACATTAATAGGTGAAGCAGTTTATGGGAGAACACTTTCTGCTTTGAAAGATGAAAGAGTTGAAGCTTCAAAAATACTTTCTGGACCAAAGCCAAAATTTGAAAGTGATAAAAAACAATTTATTGAAGATTTACGAAAAGCATTATATGCTTCCAAAATTGTTTCTTATGCACAAGGTTATGTTTTAATGCGGGACGCTGCAAAAGAATATGGATGGAATTTAAATAATGGTGGAATAGCATTAATGTGGAGAGGCGGATGTATAATTCGCTCTGCTTTTCTTGGAAAGATTAAAGAAGCATTTGACAAAAACCCACAACTTTCTAATCTATTATTAGATCCGTTCTTTAAAGAAAAGATAGAAGCATCCCAGGAATCCTGGAGAAAAGTAATATCTACAGCGGTGTTAAACGGAATTTGGGTTCCCGCTTTATCGACAGCATTAAATTATTTTGATGGATTCAGAAATTCCAGGTTGCCGGCTAATCTGCTTCAGGCACAGAGAGATTATTTTGGTGCCCATACTTATGAAAGAGTTGATAAACCGCGTGGTGAATTTTTTCATACTAACTGGACCGGACATGGAGGCACAACTGCCTCATCAACTTATAATGCATAACGATTAAGTTAATTTGTGAAATAAAAAGGAGTCGATAAATGGAAGTTCGTTATTCACCCAATCAAACTGGGTTTAAAAAATTTACTACCGATGAATTAAGAAAATCATTTTTGATTGAAAGCCTTTTTCAGAAAAATAAGATTCCAATGGTTTATTCAGATATAGACCGTTCAATTACAGGATCTGCGGTTCCTTCCGGGAAAACGCTTAAACTGGTCGCCACAAAAAAGGAAATGGCTGCAGAATATTTTGCTCAAAGACGCGAGATTGGAGTAATTAATATTGGTGGAAAAGGTTCTATTGTGGTTAATAAAAAAAATTATCAAATGAATAACAAGGACGCACTTTATATTGGTCGCGGATCTAAAAATGTTGAGTTCAAAAGTTCTGATTCAAAAAAGCCGGCAATGTTTTATTTTGTCAGCTACCCGGCTCACACAGCATATCCTACAAAACATATAAAGTATTCTCAATCAACTCCTGTTAAACTTGGCTCCGATGTTGAATGTAATAAGAGAACTATTTATAAATATATTCATCCGGGAACAATGCCGACCTGCCAATTAGTAATGGGATTGACAGAACTTGAAGAGGGTAGTGTATGGAATACAATGCCTGCTCATACACATCAGCGTCGCTCGGAAGTTTATATGTATTTCAATATTAATCCCGATTCTTTTGTCATTCATTTACTTGGTGAGCCAGCCGAAACTCGTCATATAATTATCAGGAATGGACAAGCCGTTTTATCAACAAGTTGGTCTATGCATGCTGGATGCGGAACAAAGAATTATTCTTTTATCTGGGCAATGGGAGGCGAAAACCAGGAGTTTGACGATATGGATCATATATCGATGAAAGAACTCAAATAATTTGATATCTATTAAAATTTTCTTAGTAAAGTTAGCGGAGAAGAAATGATTTTAGACAAATTTAGTTTAAAGGGTAAAACCGCACTTATCACAGGATCAAACCAGGGAATAGGGCAGTATTATTCTTTAGCACTTGCTGAAGCAGGGGCAGATATTATTGGTGTTTCATACGTAAATGATTTTGAAGAAACAGAAAAGATTATAAAAGGAACCGGGAGGAAATTCAAATCTTATGTAAGTGATTTCTCTGACAGAAAAGATCTCTACAAATTTATTGAACAGGTAAAATCTGATTTTTCTAGGGTCGATATTTTAGTAAACAACGCAGGGACAATTCTCCGCAAACCGATTGCAGAACACCCGGATGAATATTGGGATAAAGTAATTGAAGTCAACCTTTCAGCACAGTTTGTCCTAACGCGAGAAATCGGTAAGACCATGGTTGAAAATGGTTATGGAAAAATAGTTTTTATAGCATCATTGCTTTCATTTCAGGGTGGAATTACAGTCCCGGGCTATACTTCTTCCAAAGGCGGAATAAAACAACTTACTATGGCTTTTGCTAACGAATGGGCGTCGAAAGGAGTTACTGTAAATGCAATAGCTCCCGGCTATATTGCAACTGCAAATACAAAAGCTTTAAGAGAGGATCTTGTTCGCAATAAAGCAATATTGGATAGAATCCCCGCCGGTCGCTGGGGAACACCGGAAGATTTGATGGGAACAATCGTATTTCTTTGTTCTGATGCTTCTAATTATTTGAACGGAAGCGTTGTTACTGTTGATGGTGGTTGGATGGGAAGATAAAAATATTTCAAACTTGACTTTATTGTCAGGATTGAATAATATTTAATTAACAAATTTTAACAATTGATAAATGATTAAGAATAATAAATATTTTGTCGCTGCATGTTGTTGCTGTTGTTGTAATACCTGCTTATCAAAAGCGGTGGGATATTTTATGAATGATTTGAATATAACATAAAAGATTTTTCATATAAGATATTTAAAAACCCGCTGTATAAAATAGCGGGTTTTTTGTTTTAAAGAATTTTGAGATTACTTAATAAATTTTTATTAAGGAGAAAAAAATGTCTGCAACTAATTTAACCGCCAGAAAATTGGCTGAAGAAAAAATAGACAGATCAGCCTTAAAGTTTAACCAGGGAGCAATTGTTATTTTGGTATCGGTTGCTTTTCTTTTTAACCTGAACTGGTTAGTGGCTTTAGTTTCACTTATTATGTTGGTAGGAACTTTATTTCCAAAGGTAGGACTTTTTAAGCTAACATATCGCTATGTTGCTAAACCTTCAGGAATAATCAAACCGGAAATTATAAATGAATCAAATACCCCACATCTTTTTGCCCAGGGTTTAGGTGGTGTAGTTCTGGCCGTGGCTTTTTTTCTTTTGAACTTTACCGATCAAAATTTTATGGGATGGTTTTTATCTATTGTAGTTGTTGCTCTTGCTTTCATTAATCTTACTGTAAACTTTTGTGTAGGGTGTTACATTTATTATCAGCTAACCAAAATTGGAATTTTTCAAAATTTACCAGGGAAACAGCATGTATGAAAGACTATTAATTTTAACCATAATACTATCCGGAGTATTTTTCCTTTTCAGAAGATTTCTAATAAGTAAACCAGGTAAAGAAATTAATATTCATTCAGATATTTCCGGTTTTGATCTTAATCATAGTTTACCGACCATACTTTACTTCTGGACTGAACAATGTGTGCAATGTTTTAGTCAGCAGAACCCTATACTTTCGAAATTAAAACGATCTTATAAAGATTTTAATCTGATTTCTCTTAATGCATTGAATGAAGAAAATATTGTTGAGAAGCTTAATATAAAGACCGTTCCTTCTACCGCAATTATTTTATCAAACAAAGTGAAGTTTGTGAATAATGGTTTTGCCGGGGAGAAATTGCTCCTTTCGCAACTGAAAGAGGTTTCCGGATAAGTCGCATTTATCATTTTTGTTGTTATATAAAATTTTAGGGATAAAAAATTCCTCCTGTTAGAAAATCCTTCAAATACTCTTTCCTTTATTTATTAATAAAAAAATAATCTACTAGTAGTTTTTACAAAATAAAAAACATTGAAACCCATTTAATATTCAGCTAAATTAACTACCGTTATGGAAAATATTTCTTTTACTAAAATGAGTGGTGCGGGCAATGATTTTATTCTTTTTGATAAGAGGAATTATCCTGCTTTAAAACTCAATGCAGAAGTAATTCAGAAATTATGTAACCGAAGAAACGGAATAGGTGCAGACGGGGTAATTACGATTTCTGATAACGGGAAATATGATTTTTTGATGGAGTACTTTAACGCAGATGGTTCAACCGGATCTTTATGTGGAAACGGGTCGAGATGTGCGATAAAATTCGCTAAGATTACCGGAAGATTAAAAAGTGGAAACGTCAATTTTATATCGAACGGTAAAGAATACAAAGGAACAATAATTAACGACGACAAAATAAAATTCTTTTTTAATGATGTTGAAAATCTCGAGCCGGAAATAGCTATTTATGCTTATAATCAGAAATTAAAAGTAAGTTTTTTAGATACTGGTTCGCCGCACGTAGTAATCAATATTAATGATATCTTTATTGACAAAACTGTAGCGAATAACATTGATGATGTCCCCGTTTTTGAAATAGGGAAAGAGATAAGATATTTAAAAGAATTTTCACCTGGCGGAACCAACGTTAATTTTATTATGATTAAAAACAATAAAGTTTATATTAGAACTTATGAACGCGGTGTTGAGAATGAAACTCTTGCCTGTGGTACGGGAGCTGCGGCTTCCGCTATTATAGCTTCATTAAAATATGGGGTTTCATCACCGGTAAATTTGATAACAAAGGGTGGAGATGAATTAATTGTAGATTTTGCTGTGTATCAAAAAAAGATTAAGGAACTTGCGCTAACAGGTCCGGCAAAAATTACTTTTACTGGGGAAATTTCGGAAAAAGTTTTTTCATAATTATTGGAGTCTAAATGTCTAAAGTTATTTTCGTTATTCAATATGAAATAGATGTAAATAAAAGAGATGAATACCTTACTCTGGCAAGAGAATTGAAAACTCTTCTGAGTGCCGATGGTTTGGAAAACTATTCAGTATACGAGGTAAAAGGAAAACAAAACCATTTTGAAGAGTTGTACACTTTTGGTTCTATGGAAGCTTATGAGAATTTTGATGATAATCAAAATGAACGGATAGGTATTCTATTGAATAAACTGAGTGACATGGTAAAAAACAATTCAACAAAATATACAACCTTAACAGAAGTGATTGAATAATATTAATCACTGAAATTGGGAAAAATTCAGCCGACACATTCCAAATGGGGGAGTAGGTTTTGTTCCTTCCAGAAAAATATTTTTTTTGATTTCTTACTTATTATATGACAAAAAATTTACATAGAGTTTATGTTGGATCTTTTTTCTTAGTTGGGATAACAACAGTAATTTTGCTTACCATTAATGGGTATGATTATTATACAACACCTCTTGAAGAACGCTTCTTTAATCCAAACAACGAAATTCTGAAACCAAGCGGTGTTATTGGTCATGGCATAGGAATTTTGGGTTCCCTTATGATGATTTTTGGAGTTGCTTTATACATGTTAAGAAAAAGAGTAAAAATATTTTTTAGGATGGGTTACCTAAAGCATTGGCTTGAATTTCACATATTTCTTTGTACTGTGGGGCCAATCCTTGTATTATATCACACTGCTTTTAAATTCGGTGGTATTGTTGCTATAAGTTTCTGGAGTATGGTTGCGGTGGTACTAAGCGGTGTAATCGGGCGATTTATTTATGTTCAGATCCCAAGAACAATACAAGGCAATGAGCTTGATATAAAACAAATTTCTGAAATGAGTTCGGATATTTCATTGCGATTATCGCGTGAACTTTCAAAAGGAGAAGAGATCGCTTTTAAAATAGAACAATTAACTGCAGTGGATTATAAAAAGAATATTGCACCCGGGAAAAGTGTTCTATTTATTATTAAAGATTTTTTTAAAGTTAGATCAGTCTTAAATCAATTAAAAATAGAAATGCATAGGCTTAATATTTCTAAATTAAAAATTAAGGAAGTCTTAAAGCTGGCTAAATCTAAGTTGATTCTTTCTAGGCGGATTACAATGTTGAGAACTATGCAAAGATTATTTAAATATTGGCATATTGTGCATCTTCCCTTTGCTATTACTATGTTTGCCATTATGTTGATTCATGTAGCAGTAACAATAATTTTTGGTTATAGGTGGATTTTTTAGGAGATTAAAGTGAAAATAAAACCAATATATATTTATGGCAGCGTTGTAGTACTTGCAATCATTTTCCTCGTTTTTTTTAATTCCGGGAATGATTCTAACATTCCGCAGAATGTTCAAAATAATCAGATGCCTAATGATAGCATTTATAAAGGATTGCAGGCACCGCCCGGCAAAAACAATGTTTCTTCTGATGTAAAACATCATATTGAGATGCTAAAGAAAGCAGTTGAAGAAAATCCTAAGGATACTTTAAAGATGAGAGAGTATGCTGATTTTCTTTCTGCAGCACATCAGCAAGACGAAGCAATTACTTACTATAATAAAATTTTAAGTGTAAATCCGAAGCGCAGCGACGTTTTGTTTTCTCTTGCCTATATTTATTTCAATAAGAAAAATTTTAATGAAGCTGAGGATTTAGTAAATAAAATTCTTCAATATGAACCAGATAACACTGAAGCCATATATAATCTGGGAGCTATTGCTGCTTCCAGCGGTGATAAGCAAAAAGCGAAAACACAATGGGAAAAGCTTATTAAAAATTATCCTGGTTCTAATGCATCCAAACTTGCAGAAAGTTCTTTAAGAAAATTATAACTCAAATAATTAACGAAATTTAATCAGGCATTTATGGAAGTCTTGATAGAGCAAGTTATTTTTTATGGAGTAGCGATTTGTTTTGCTGTTATCGTTGTAATTTTTTATGTCATTAAGCATCGAAGAAAATCCAGGGAAACCAACACAAAAATAGACAAGGCAAAAGAACTTGGATTTCATGAGCCTATCTCGTTACATCCAGTAGTAGATCCTGATATGTGTTTAGGCAGCGGAGCTTGTGTAGCTGCTTGTCCCGAAAAAGATATTCTTGGATTAGTTAATGGTAGGGCAACAACAATTAATGCATCTCGTTGTGTTGGGCATGGAGCGTGTTTTCATGCGTGCCCGGTTCAGGCAATAACTCTTTGCATCGGAACTGAACAAAGAGGAGTTGATCTTCCACATGTTAGTCCTGAATTTGAAACAAATATTCCGGGGTTATTTATTGCAGGTGAACTTGGCGGAATGGGATTAATAAAAAATGCAGTAGAACAGGGAAGACAAGCTGTCGAAAATCTTAAAAAGAAAATGAAGCCTTCCAAAGAATCTAACTACGATGTTATTATTGTTGGAGCCGGGCCAGCTGGTATATCTGCTACATTAACAGCAGCAAATAATAATATGCGTTTCCTTACTCTGGAGCAGGATAGCCTTGGTGGCACTGTGTTTAATTTTCCGCGCGCAAAAATTGTTATGACTTCCTCAATGAATTTACCTATGCATGGAAAATTAAAACTTTCCGAAACATCCAAATCCGAATTGCTTGATTTATGGGTAGGCATACTTGCTAAAAATAATATCAGTATTAATGAACAGGAAAAAGTTGAGTCGATTGAAAAGATTAATGACTATTTTCAGGTAAGTACAAATAAAGAAAACTATAAATCGAATTCGGTAATACTTTGCATTGGCCGAAGAGGTTCACCGCGTAAACTTGGTGTAACAGGAGAAGAAAGAGAAAAAGTTGCCTATCGACTGCTTGAACCTGAACTGATTCATAATCAGAAAATCTTAATTGTGGGAGGGGGAGATTCTGCAATTGAGTCAGCACTTTTGTTAATGGAAGACAACGAAGTTTCAATATCTTACAGGAGTGATAAATTTTCAAGGTTAAAACCGAAAAACCTTAATAAAATTACTATAACCAGTAGAGATAAAAAGATAAAATTATTTTACAATTCCAACGTTAAAGAAATTAAAGACAAATCGGTTATCCTTCAAATTGAAGAGAAACAAAAAGAAATAGACAATGATCTTGTTTATATTTTTGCGGGAGGGGAGCTCCCTACTAAATTCCTGGAAAAAATTGGTATTAAGATTGATAAGAAATTCGGTGAAGCAATCTTAAAACACATTTAGTATTTACTAATTAAAAGTTTCATAAATGAACTTTAACCGGCCCTTATTTAAAAGCCTCTTCATAATTATTTTCTTTACAGTTCAAAGAAATATTTTTCCACAAATTTCACCCGGTGATCTTACCACAGCTCATTCTAATTTTGAAGGATTAAGTAACTGTACTAAATGCCACGTTCTCGGAAAACAAGTATATAACTCCAAGTGTCTCGATTGCCATAAGGAGATTGTTGAATTAATCAACTTGGGGCAGGGTTATCATTCAAGCAGCGGTGTTAAAGATAAGGACTGCTGGTCTTGTCATAGTGAACATCATGGCAGAAATTTCAGAATAATTAATTTCAATTCTAAAGAATTCGATCATAATAAAACAGGATTTGAATTAACAGGTTCTCATTCAAAGTTAGAATGTTCATCCTGTCATACAAATAAATTTATTACTAACGACAATTTCAAAAAAAGATCGGGGACCTATCTTGGTTTAGAAAAAGATTGTATCTCATGTCATAAAGATTTTCACCAGGGGACCCTTGGAAATAATTGTTCCGGTTGCCATAGTACAGAAAAATTCAAACCGGCAGTTGGGTTCAGTCATGATAAAACGGATTTTAAGCTAGTTGGTTCACATAAAGTTGTAGAATGTATTAAATGTCATCCTGTGGAAGAAAGGAACGGAGAGAAATTTCAGAAGTTCAAGGGAATCTTATTCAGCAGTTGTTCTTCCTGTCATAAAGATGTACACAAGGGAAAGTTTGGTTTGAATTGTCAAAGTTGTCACAATGAAAATTCTTTTCACCAAATAAATCAATTTTCGTTCGATCATAATAAAACTAACTTCCCTTTATTAGGTAAACATACATTTGTTAAATGTAATGATTGTCATAAGACAGGTATAAGCGCCAAGCTAAAGCATGAAAAATGTTATGATTGTCATGCCGATTATCACAAGGGAGATTTTGTTGAAAATGGTGTGCTAAAAAATTGTTCTTCCTGCCATAATGAAAATGGTTTTACACCTGCACTTTATTCTATTGATGATCATAACAAAACGGAATTCAAATTAACAGGTAGTCATCTTGCAGTTCCGTGCGGTGATTGTCATTACAAAAATGATACATGGCATTTTAAGAATATCGGAACGAAATGCATTGACTGTCATAACAATGTACATGGGCAAGAAATTTCTTCAAAGTTTATGGGTAATAATGACTGTTCCAGTTGTCACAGTTCGAGAAGCTGGGGTACAATTTCTTTTGAACATGATAAAACTAATTTCCCGCTTCTTGGCAAACATATTGAGGTTAGCTGCAGAGGTTGTCATTACAAAAAAAATGATAAAACGATAAATGAGTTTAAATTTAAAAGTTTGGAATCAAAATGTCTGGCCTGTCATAAAGATTATCATTATGGACAATTTACTGATTCAGAGTGTGAAAGATGCCACACTTTCGATAACTGGGGACCAAGCAAGTTTGATCATAATAAATCTAAATTTTCCCTTGAAGGCACTCACTCCAAACTTAAATGTTTTCAATGTCATAAAGTGGAAAATGCAAACAACGCTACATTTGTCAGGTACAAAATAAAGAATTTCAAATGCGCAGATTGTCATTCCTGATTTATCTTGCCATTATTAGTGGGTTGGTGTTTGGTCAATCACCGCATACAGACGCCCTTCAAATTGATTGTTCAGAATGTCACAATCCCGTGGACTGGAAAGTTAATCCTTCACATATAAAGTTTGATCATTCAACTACTGGTTTTAGTTTAATTGGACAACACCTTTCAACAAACTGCAGATCGTGCCACTCCTCACTTATATTTAATGAAGCTTCGCAGCAATGTATTTCTTGTCATAAAGATATTCATCAAAACACAGTTGGTCCGGATTGTCAAAGATGTCATACACCAACTTCATGGTTAGTTCCAAACATTAATCAAATTCATGAAGAAAGCAGGTTTCCTTTAATAGGTGCTCACTTAAATGCTGATTGCGCTCAGTGTCACGGTGGTTATCAAAATCTTTATTTTGAGCAATTATCTGTTAACTGCATCAGCTGTCATCGAAATGATTATAATTCTACAACATCACCAAACCATGCTGCTTCCGGTTTTTCAACAGATTGTCAGGATTGTCATAATATTAATTCCTTCTCTTGGGCTGCAGAAAATTTTAATCATGATTTCTTTCCATTAATTGGCGGTCATAATATTCAAAATTGTTTCTCGTGTCATCAGCCTGGAACATTTACAGGCCTTTCGACTGAATGTTATTCCTGCCACCGAAAAGATTACGAACAGGTTCAGGATCCGAATCATCTTGTAAATAATTATCCGACGGATTGTACATTGTGTCATTCAATAAATGGATGGTCACCTGCTAATTTTAATCACAACAATACACAATTTCCATTAACAGGGGCACATCAAAATGTTGACTGCAGCAAATGTCACTCACAATCTTATGTGGGAACGCCTACAGCCTGTGTTGAATGTCATCGAGACAATTATAATGCAACTGTAAATCCAAACCATATCGCAACAGGAATTTCTACAGAATGCCAGAGCTGTCATAATACGACAGCTTGGGTTCCATCATCATTTACACATTCTTCAACAGGATTTGAATTGGTCGGACAACATTCTCAAGTGGAATGCTCTTCGTGTCACAAAGGAACTACCTCTGGTTTGAGTACTGAGTGTGTTTCTTGTCATCAGAGTGATTATGATGCAAGTGTTAATCCTAATCATAAAGCGCTTGCAATCCCCGCTGATTGCCAGACCTGTCATACTCCTTCTGCGAATTGGCAACCAGCAACTTTCCCAATTCATAATAATTATTATGAATTGTTTGGAGCACATGCATCAATAGCATCAGATTGTAATACTTGTCATAACGGTAATTATACAAATACACCAAATACTTGTTATGGATGCCATCAATCCGACTATAACAATACCAACGATCCACCACATTCTTCGGCTGGATTTTCAACTGATTGTGAAACGTGTCATAGCCAGAGTGCATGGAAGCCTTCAACATTTGATCATGATAATCAATTCTTTCCAATATATTCAGGAAAACATAATGGGCAATGGAATACTTGTTCTGACTGTCATAATAATTCTTCCGACTATTCTGTATTCTCCTGCATTGATTGTCATGAGCATAACCAGAATGATACGGACGGTAAACATCGAGAGGTAAGTGGCTATTCTTATAATAGTCAGGCATGTTATTCATGTCATCCAACCGGATCAGGCGAAGGAGCCTTCAATCATAGTTTATCAAATTTTCCATTGACAGGAGCCCATTTAACAGTAGCTTGTACTCAATGTCATCAACAAGGATACGTGGGGACTTCTACAGTTTGTTACGATTGCCATCAATCAAATTATAATTCTACCGCAAATCCAAATCATCAGTCATTATCGATTTCTACAAATTGTTCTGATTGCCATACAACAGAAGCTGGATGGGCACCGGCGTCATTTCCTCAGCATAGTCAATATTTTGAATTTACCGGGGCTCATATTCAAATTGCAGAAGATTGTAATAATTGTCATTCGGGAAATTATAACCTGGCTTCATCGGGATGCGTTACATGTCATAACAGTGCTTACAATAGTACAGTAAATCCCAATCATTCTGCTGCAGGTATATCCACAAGTTGTGAAAATTGTCATAACACAAATGCATGGATTCCATCAACGTTTGTTCATTCTTCTACCGGGTTT
>Ga0210099_1000195_pt1 | contig 22117 bp, 14 predicted proteins | sample Joice_ThreeSqA_D_4_FD_184872 | JGI IMG/M metagenome (GOLD analysis project Ga0210099, IMG submission 184872) | Wetland microbial communities from San Francisco Bay, California, USA, that impact long-term carbon sequestration - Joice_ThreeSqA_D2... | ecosystem: Environmental > Aquatic > Marine >...
GGGAAATCGCTTGGGATTTAAATACCAATCGCCTTCTGCGGTTTGCCAACCGTCATCGAGAGTTGCCCATACATAACCCATTTCAGAAACTTTAGGAAGAGTTCCTAAAACTTCATCAATTGTAAAATTTCTTTCATAACCCCACGCACACCATTCTGATTGATATGTTGACGGAGTGAATTTTTCAAATGTTAAACCTTTTGTCTCCATTATTTTGCTGAAACTATTCAAAGTGTGGAAGTAATCTCCTTGATGAAGTGCAACAAAAGTTTCATAAGTTTCAATTGATTCCCCTGGAGCTAGTCTTTTTTCTTCAAGATATTCATAAGAGATACGAATGTTAGCGCCAGCTTTATTCGAATCAAAATCGATAGGAATTGATACAAGTTTAGGAGAAGTTTCAAGATGACCAACTGCAAATCCTATATCGGGTCTCCATATATCAGATATCGGAGTTCCACCACCATAATCACTGGCATTCATTCCCATATAGTTTTCATGATGAAATCCTTCAGATAATGGTTGAACCCAATCTCTTCTGTCCTCATAAGATGCCCCTTCAAAAGACCAGAACGGTGGTTCAATATTTTTTGCCGGTAAAATGTTATAAGAATTATTTATCCATCCAATAACTTTTAATGTATCTGAGCCTGAATTTGTATATTTAACTTTTGTTATCAGAAAATCAGGGAACTGGTTTTTTACTTGAACTTTCAACTCTTTTTTAATTTTAATATTTCCATCGGAATAGACACCTTCAAGAACTAATACTTTACTGTTATCTGTCGTCGATTCTTTTGTATCAATCAAATTAAAGTCAGAGACGATTTTATCAGCAAGAGTTAATTGTTCTGAAGGAAAGAATTTATCCATCAATTCTTTAGAGTCTGGCAGCTTGCTGATAATCTTACTATGCATACGAGTATCATACTCAATTGTAAATATATCATTTGAAAATTCTGGATTATTACTTGCCCCACAACCAAATCCAAGAATTAACAAAAAAAATGTTAAAATATTTTTCATCGTTGTTCTTAAGAAATTATATTTTATTAAAATGATTTAAAGAATAACAAAGAACTTACCTGTTTTAGTTCCGATCGATGAAGTAATTACGTAAAAGTAAACTCCTGGTGCTGCAGCCTGATTATATTCATTTCTCAAATTCCATTTTTCTATGCTTGGTACTGAACTGGAAAAGCCGTTGTGATCCAAAGTTCTAACGAGCTCGCCGGCAGAATTATAAATTTTTATCTTGGCTTGCACAGGCAAATTGGTAAACTGAATCTGGTGATCATTCAAACCGGTTTCCCATATTTCAGCTATTCTATAAGGATTAGGAACAACCCTGACTTCATCAAGGTTCTCTGTTGCAACAGGTGCTTGTGGAGTTACTTCCACAGTATTATTCATAGCTTCCGGATCATTACTATAGCTGTTTTCAAGAGGTCCGATAATTCCATTTCCGCTATCATATGCTGCGACATAATATCTATATTTAACACCGTTAACTACATCATTATCATAAAAGACATTTATTGTGTCTCCAACGTCAAAATATTTAAACGTATCAACTTGTACTACCTGCCGAAGCTGGGACCAATCATCACTGCCAAGATCAAACCAGGCGTATTGAGGAATCGTTCGGTAGTTACCGGTTATTCCATCTTCAAGATCAAATTGGGCTAATGGTATGTAATGTACCCCTCCCTCAAAATCTTTAAAAGTTTTCAATCCCCAGGTAATACCATTATCCTGAGAACGATAAATTTTATAGCCTTCGAATTTTGACTCTTTTTCACTTTTAGTTCCCCAAACAAGTTTTACTCTTCTGTTATCAGAAAATGCCTCTGCTACAGGAGCTTCTGGCGCTTCAACAACCTTCCAGCTATTTTGGTAAAGAGTTATGGCTCTTTGTGCATTAACTTTAATATCTTTTTCACTGGTTCCAAAAACTGTTGCAAAGATTAAAGTATCACTTTCCCCGGGATTTAAAACATAAGGTCCGGATCCAAGAGTTTGTAAACCATCTGCTCCTAATCCAAGATAGTAACCCTGTCCCCCTTCGTCTGCATCAGGAATTCCATTATGATCAAAATCATCATCAATACCGTCGCCATCGCTATCTTCCGGATCATTAACATTTCTTACATTGAAATCAAAATACCAGTCCGATCTTGCGCCATTACCTGCGGGAGTAGTAGCTGCCTGCCAAAAGTGAAAGGCGTCATAAGTTTCAACTTTTTTTGACAAGCCGGGCATCTGTAAAGCAACGACTCCTCCCCATGCAATTTTATCTGTCGGTATTGTTCCACCCAAAGGAGATTCTTCGTAACCGTCATCATCGGTACCGTAAGCAAGTTGTAATTTAGGATCATAGTAATGTCTGTCATCATCATAACCGATTCCCGGATAGAACTGTGGAATAAAACTAAAGTCGGCATGAATAGCAGCTCTCATATCTGTGATTGGGGCTGTTCCTATGTTACGAATAATATAAACCCAAACAATGAAATCTTCATAAAGTGTTCCTTCCCATGCCATTCCTCTGATAATCATTTGAGTTTTTAAGAAATTTGGATGTGGATCGTTAGAAGTTAATTGATCTGTACCTCCCCATGCTTGCACTACAGAAAATGATTCCTGATCTGCAAGTTGTTCTCCGTTTGGCCCGAAACCCGGCCAGCCTGTTTCAGAATCAAATTTAATCGGATCATTTAATACCGGATAGGTTGTTGGCCATTGCGCAGGCCATGTACTTTTATCATCACTCATTAATGCTTTATCACCATTAACAAACTGAGGATAAGGATAAAAATGTTCTTCATCCCAAAATGCTGCTGGTCCTTCATCAAGTGTCGCATCGCAGAATGCAGTATAATCATCAGCGGGATTTGGCCATCCTCCCACTGCCCCATCCTGTTGGTCAATCGGGGCACCAATTACAACACCTACTCCTGTACCCCAGCTTATGCCACTTCCAGTAGGATACTCAAAAGAAGGCTCTCTTGCCAATGCAGTTGATTGCTCATTCCCATTACACAACAAGCCTGTGTTATTAAATTGTGTGCTTACTTTATTGATATTGAAAATATTCCAGCGTTGATAAACCATGGGGTTATCCTGCGCTAACACAGTCGTCGATATAAAAATTATAATCAATAAATTTTTTTTCATTTTAAAACCTGATTGAGTAACTAGAGACTAAAAATAAGTGAGAACTCATTTAGTGATCCAAAATCACCATAATCCAGAAAGAGATAATCAAATTTCATATTGTAGTTTATGATGTTTCTAAAATCTAATCCCATTCCCACAGTATATGTAACCTCATCATAATTAAACTTGTAACCACCTCTTAAATAAACCGATCTGTATAGACCTAATTCGGCTCCGACGTTATGTCTTACTTCATAATCTCTGCTGTCTAAAACATCATAGGCAACGAGAAGCGAAACATCATCATTATCTATAAAGTAGTTGGAAACTCCGAATCTAAGAAGTAAAGGAAGATCCCATTCAATTGTTGACAGGTCTGCGGGAATTTGTTTATTACTGGGATTATCAGGAATGCTGTATGTAACAGATAAATCCCTTCCCTTAAATTGTAGTTTAGTACCGAAATTAGATAATGACGCTGCCAGTCTGAATTTGTTGTTGAAGAAGGAAGTTAAAAAAACAGCGCCTAGATCAACTGCAAAAGCGTCTCCAGAAGCATCGGCAATAGTTTCATTTATATATTTAATCTTTACTCCAAACGAGAACCTATCAGTGAGTTCTCTTGCATAACCAAATCCAATCATAATATCATTTGCTGATAAATATCTGCCGGTACCGTTTTGGTCATACACCGTTGTCTCTTCAATTTTTCCATAATCCAGATACTGAACATCTACACCGAACGTTCCGATATTTTCCCACTTATAAGCAGCCGCAAAGTACGAGTTACGTGAATCAACAAGCCAATCCATTGAAGAAATTGCTATGGAAAATCCATTATCTATTCTGCTTATGCCTGCAACGTTCCAATAAAGTGCTTCAGCAGAATTTACTGTGGCAATAGCTGCATCACCCATTGCCATCGGTCTCGATCCGACACCAATTTTTAAAAAGTTTACTGCAGAAGTACCTGAGTAATCTACTTGTTGAGCAAAATTTTCTAGAGGTAGCAATGTTAAAAGCGAGAATAAAATTAAAATAAATATTCCCTTATTTTTCATATTGGTTAATAAATACTTCATAGCATATTCCTATTAAAGAATTACAAAAAATTTACCTTTTGCCGAACCGATTGGAGAGTTTACAATATAAAAATAGACTCCCGGCGCGACTTGTTGTTCATATTCATTTCTTAAATTCCATTCCAAAATACTTGAGTTACTATCTTTTAATAAAGTTTTAATCAACTCACCGCTTGAGTTAAATATTTTTATGGTACACTTCTGCGACAAACCTGTAAATTGAATTATATGTTCGTTCCAGCTTGTTTCCCAGATAGCCGAAATTCTATAAGGATTTGGTACGACTCTTACATTATTCAAGCTTTTCGTTTCCAGGGGAAGTTCAGGGCGAACACTAACAATATTATTGAACTCTTCAGGTTTGGATGCCGCAGAATTTTCGAGAGGTCCTATTATAGCATTTCCCGTATCATAAGCCGAAATATAATATTTATAATTAACGCCATCTAAAACACTTCTGTCAACATATACGTTTACTGTATCGCCGGTATTAAAATGTTTTAATTTATTTTCGCCAAGATCAAATCCAATTAATGAATCGGAATTAACAACAAACCTTAAAGTATTCCAGCTATCGTCACCGAGGTAGTACCAGGCATACTCCGGTAATGTTTGATAATACCCGGCTATACCATCTTCTTTATCAAACTGGACAAGTGGTATGTAATGTGTTCCTCCCTGAAAATCGGCAAAGCTTTCACTGCCCCATGTTTGACCATTATCCTGAGATCTGTAAATTTTATAACCCTCAAACTTAGGATCCTTTTCACTATCGGTTCCCCACACTAACGTAACTTTTCTATCATCAATAAAACTTTCAACCAAAGGTGCAGGAGGAGCTTTTAAAGGTTTCCAATTATTTTTATATAAAGCTATAGCTCTTTGAGAGTTTGTTTTGATTTCCTCTTCGGTCATACCGAAAACTGTTGCGAAAATCAAAGTATCCATTTCTCCGGGTTGAAGAGTAAATTTATCTGATCCCAAGACCTGGAGACCATCTGCACCAGAACCAACATAATAACCTGGTCCGCCGTTTTCTGAATCAGGAATTCCATCTCCATCAAAATCATCATCAATACCATCACCATCACTATCTTGTGGGTCATTCTCATTCAATAAATTCCATTGATAGTACATTTCAGGATCACCGCCGCTACCAACATTTGTTGTTTGCCCCTCCCAAAAATGTGTTGCATCATAAGTCTTAACTTTTCCATCACCTCCGGGCATTTTTATAGCAACTACACCACCCCAAGCAACCTGGTCTCCGCTAAGATCACCGCCGCCAACAGGATTTTCTTCATAATTATTATCATCCCATCCATAGGCAAGCTGTAATTTCGGATCGTAATAATGCCTGTCGTCATCATACGCTATTCCAGGTACAAAAGCCGGGAAGAAACCGAAATCGGCATGTATACCCATTGACATATCAACGATTGGTTTATCAGTAGGATTGCGCACTATAAAAACCCAGACTATAAAATTTTCATAAAGCGATCCCTCCCATGCCATACTTCTCATAAGCAACTGAGTCCGAAGCCATCTGGTTTCACTATTCCCCGAACCAACCTGATCTGTACCGCCCCATCCAAACATAAAGCTAAAAGATTCCTGATCTGCTATTGTTTTTCCATCGGGACCAGCACCAGGCCATCCTGTTTCGGAATCAAGTAAAATCGGAACTTGCGGAAGACTATTATTTGTGATCACCTCATCCGACATACCGTTTACCGGATAGTAATTTGGCAAAGCTGAAGGCCATGTGGTAGGCCAGGAACTTTGCTCGGTACTTATTGAGGCACTAGTTGGATTAGTAAATTCCGGGTATGGTGCAAAATGTTCCTCGTTCCAAAAGTCAGTCGGTCCCTCGTCCATAGTTCCATCCAAATAAGGGTAGTTATTAGGATTTGTACCTCCAACTACATCCGGATCCTGGGGAAATGGGGCACCAACTACAACAGCCACACACGTTCCATACTCTTTTCCACTTCCCTGTGGATATTCAAAGGAAGGCTCTCTTGCAAGATTATAATTTTGATTATTGCCGTCGCATAACATACCAACATTATCAAACACTGTTGCTACTTTATTAATATCCAGCTTATTCCATCTTTTATAATCCATAGGATTTTTTGTCTGTGATTCTGCAATTGCAACAAAAATCACAATGAACATTAAAACCGTTTTTACCATTCTGATTGCAACTTTAAATTCGTTCATATCAATTCCACAATTTTATACCAATTCTTATTGTTCTTCCCGGACCATACATACTTGGATCGTTTGTATAATCATCAGAAGTTGCTTCGTTTGCATCTTTTCCGGCAATACCTGAATCTGCATAAACCCAATAGATATTTCTATCATTGGTAAGGTTAAGTATTTGAATATATAATTGCTGTTTGAACCCAATCATATCAAAGTTTTTGAATATGTTTAAATCCAACTCATGAAGAGAAGGTGAACGTTCACCATTAGGGTCGAACGTAGACCTGGTATAGGGGAAACCTGATGACAGACTTCCATACAGAGAAAAACCAAACCCGTTATTCATTTCAAAATGAACATTACCTTGCAATACATGTGGTTGATCCCAGTTTGCCGGAAATGTTCGTGATTCGCTGGTTGGTCTTTCAAACAGGATTGAAGTGCTGACAAGCGTATTTGATATTGTATAATTCAGGAATGCAGAAAAATTATCAGAAAAATGTTTCTTTAAAGAAATTTCAATTCCCTTAACCGTTGCATAATCTATATTACCCATTTCCTGGAATCTTTTACCTTCTGAAGTTTCGTTAAGAAGTACGCCAATCAGGTTACTTGTTTTCCTATAGAAAGCGGTTACATCCATTGAAACATAATCGCTAAGCATTGTTTGAAGACCGAACTCGTAATTAACTGTTTTTTCCGGCTGTATTGTTGAGGCTGCAATTGGACTATTTTCTAATTGAGGATTTGGTCGGTATTCTCCTGACGCCTGAATTAAGTAAGTCCCTTGAAAGACCTTATAATAATTAGGAAATTGATAGTAATGACCGTACCCAAATCTTACTGCAGCTTTCTCTGCAATTGGAAAGCTCACTCCAAGTCTTGGTGTTATATAAAAATCTGCTTTAGCATCTTCGACCGAAGCATCGGGATTAGATATTTGAGTTATATCTTTAAGAACCTTCCTGTTTGTATTTATGTAATCGAACCTGGCTCCAAGATTTATAATCAACCCCATATCTTCAAACTCCATCTTTTCATTTACATATCCGTTTGCCTGATAGGGTTTAAATGCATATTGCTCTAAAGCCGTTCCACCATCCGGATTACGCCTGGTTAAATCAGTTTTTAAAAGCTGGAAGGTTGAACCAACAGAAAGATTATGGATTTTATTTATTTGGAGAGAGTAATCAACCTTAGCTTCTTTCCTGTTAAAATATGTATCGAAGAATACCCAATCTTCACCGGAAATTGAAAATTCCGCAGTTCCATTTTGCGGAACGACATCGTAATAAGATATCTCATCATATACATTTGATTTAAATCCTCTTTCATAATTTGCCAGTGAAATGTCTAAGTAGCTGCTTTGATTAATAAGATAATTTATTTTCAGGTAAGTTAAATTATCGTTTAACCTCACTCTTGGAGTACCATAAGGATTATATTTAAAATAATGATTATAAACACCCTTATTAGATTTGGAAATAAAACCGCCAAAACTAATTTTAAGTTTTGATGATGCCTGCCAGATTAATTTGCCAAAATTAAATTCTGTATCATTATACTGCATAGGTACAACATCAGGAGTTCCGCTCTTATCCGTACCCTCGCTGTTTACATAATTCGGATATATGTAACCATTTATATATCCATCGGTACTAAAAGTCCGGTGTGAAAAAACAAAACCGAGATTGTTATAAAAGGGTAAAGCAGACGAGAGAAGTAATTCGTAACTGTAAGTGTTATTTGAAACAGCATCGATGCCAATCTTGTCTGTAAAAGATTTGAAAGAAAATTTTGGTCGACTTGAGATTTGGTTCACACTGGATATTTTAACGACACCTGACATAGCTTCACCATATTGCGGGGCAAATGTCCCGGTGAATGTTTCCATCGAACTAATCAGGAGCTCTCCCATCTGGTCAATATTGAAATCACCCCACAAAGCATCTGCAACATCAATTCCGTCAAGTAAATAGCTCGCCTCATTTTCTCTGCCTCCTCTAAAGTGCAGACCATCTGAAGGTACGGTTGCAAACTGACCAAATACCGGTAAACTCGATATTGGTTGTGTATTTATTTGACGTGTTACACCGGCTTCTTCAACTAATATATCTTTAACAGATGTGATAGGTATTTGAGAAATTTCCTCGCTGGTACGGCCTTGCAATTTGCTTGTCAGATCTTTTTGTACCGGTGGTATTTTATAGGATGTTACCTGAACTTCCTGCATTTCAATAGTACCGGAACTCATTTTAAAATCCAGGCTAACGGTCAACCCGGATGATACTTTAACGCCTTCGATGATTTGGGTACTGTACCCCAGCATCTGCGCTTTTACATTATATGTGCCGGGTGCTACATTTAGGATTAAGTAATTTCCATCTTCATCGGTAGCATCACCAATCATAAGGTCCTCTATAAAAATACTGCAGCCAATTAAAGGTTGTCCGGTAGATGAATCTGTAACAGTCCCAACTATTTTTCCGCCGGATTGTGCAGATAAATTAACAGTGAAAGACAACAGGCAAACACAAATTATTAATATGTATTTCTTCATGAGATAACCAATATTTTTAAGCATTCTTAATAGTTGTTTTTTGTTATAGCAATGTACTTTAAATTTCCATTTACTTTGGCAGAGGTAATATTGTGCATCGTTTTCGTTTCAATCACTTGAACTGTAGAATCGCTCGGAGTTACTGCATAAATCAATTCTTCTCCTGCTGTTAGTTTCAATTGATCTACCTGGTATTCCCATTCGAGATGTTCGGCAATTTCATTTGTGGCATTGTCTATTTTAAGAACACCTCCTATGTTATCTCCACCTGTACCCCGGTAATATGCAACAAAGTAATAGTTAGTTCCCATTACACCATCAGTCAGATATTGATAACCAAAATCAATAATATTTGATGATTCGCTTTCTACATCAACCAAAGATATTTCGCTTGAGTTTGTTCCTAAAAGGTATATGTATCTTCCGTCTTTAGTTATTTCTATATCAGTCGGTTTAGTGCTCAGACCAGATGAAATAATATGAGAATCATTAAAATCATCCGCATTAACTACTTTCAAATCAAAGTTAGTTGTATTATAAAAGTATAAACTGTTTTTTAATGTACTGTAAACGACATCTTTTGGTCTGAACCCATCAGGAAAAACAAATGTGGATTCGGTAGTAAGTGAATTCAGGTCAATCACAGAAAAAGATTTATCAGAAGGATTTGTTACATAAGCTTTTTGATTTGCAAAATCTATATTGGTCGGACCAAGTCCAACAGATAATTGAGTAATAACAGAAAAAGTATTGGGATTTATTACAGTTACCAGTCCTTCTGTTGTTCTTAAATTAACCACAAAGAGATTGTCGGAATTAGGTTCAACCTCCAGAGACGATGTTTGATAATCAACTGGAGCCGGAAGAATTAAACTATCTATATAAGTATTTAATTGTCCAACCCTGTAAATCGCATTTCGGTTAGATTTATCTCTAACAAAGATGTACGGAAAACCGTTGCTCGAATAATCACCAGTAGTAAAAAACCAGCTCGTAGAAGGAACATCTTCGTCAGTTGGAGATACCATTGAATTGCCATGTACATCTTTAACGCCACCTTTCAGGGTAACCTGATAATACTCCGCAGGCTGATAATTTGTCAGAGGTGTGTAAATAACTATAGTATCCGATTCTCCGTACGAAAAAGCACCTTCTATTTTACCACTAACGCTTTCAACAATTAAATTAGAAGCGAAACTGTTTAAATCCATTGGTTCATTAAAGTACATCTTAACCTGGTTGTTTAATGCCACATTTATATTAGGCTCATCAATTCCAAATTGCACAAAACCAGGACGATCAATCTCAACCGGAGCGGAAGGCATCCTGTCCTTTATACATGCAAAAAATATTATCGATGATAATGCAAGCCAAATAAATGCAGTAATAATCTTATTCATTTTTCACCAACAAATTTTTCTTGAAAAATAAGGCAGGTACAACATAGTTGTACCTGCCGATTCATTTACTTTAACAACATCATTTTTTTACTAATACTAATATCGCCGGAAGTTATTCTATAAATGTAAGCACCACTTACTACCTGGACATCGTTATCATTTTTTCCATTCCATGTTATTCTTTTTGTTCCGGCGCTTAATTCCTGGTTATCAATTAAAGTTGCAATCTTACTTCCCAGGATATTATAAATTTCAACTTTAACTAACCCTTGCTGAGGAAGAGTAAATTCGATTGTAGTAGAAGGGTTAAACGGATTCGGGAAATTAGATACCAATCCAAATTTATCAACAGTAGAGCTTGGATACTTGTCATCAACAGCGGTTACTACAGACTTATCACCCAGCCTTTTAACAGAAGCACCATCAATAAAATTATAATTGATTGCATAAAACTCACCTTCACCGCCGCCCCATCCATCTACAATAGTATTTGGAACATACTCTTCGTTGTCCCAATTTTCATTCCCAACTACATATAACCAGGGTCTTACATCCGTACCGGCATTAATACCTGCTCTTGGTACTGCAATTTCTACAACATTATCTTCAGCGTTTTTTGCGAAAGTTGCATAGACATCAGGAACCTCACCAAATTCCTCAAATGCACCTTGCCAATCTGCTATATATCTCCATACAGGAACGGTATTTCCAGTTGAGTCCGGATTTAAAGCAGCACTTAAGTCAACCATATAATCTACGGGCAAACGCCAGAATCCACCGTAACCAAGACCTGTTGTATCACCCCAGTCAACATCAAAGAAAAGCTGAAAGGCTGAACCATTTTCATAGTTATTATATATTCCAGCAAAAGTAGCAGAAGGATCTATATCAATTCTTACATAAATGTTAGTAGAGTCACTTGTGACATACATATCCTGAACATCAAACTCAGGTCCTGTAGGCATATCACCCAATTCTTCTGCACATTGATCTACATCGGCAGGTTGAATTCCGGCACTTACCCAATCAAGCAAGTCTCCATCAATTGTAATATCAGAAGATATTTGGGTTCCCTGATGTTGATACACAGAACCACCATACCAGAAATCGTACTTCAACATAGAAGCACCGCCTTCTAAAGGAAGTTGAGATGCACCATCAGTCCACTGATAATCACCTACAGAGTAAACCCACGGTCTGAATTCGCTGCCAAAATTAACTAAGTCGCGCGGTACTGAAAATTCAAGCTGGTTATTATCCCCGTTAACTGCCATAGGCACGTTTGCCAGCAAAACAAATTCACCTTCAACATAGGTCGGCAGTCTGCCACCAGTATATAAATATAATTCAGCATATTTATTTAATGAATCTGGATGCAAAGTTGGTGCAAGGTTTATATAATAATTATATGCATTGTTCCACCAACCCCAATCAAATCCTGTTGTGTCACCTATTTCCGTATCAAAGTAAACTTCGAATACCGGAGGATTTCCAAAATTGTAGAAGTTGTTAAAATTGGCTGCGTCGTCTAAATCAATTTTAACATATACATTCGCTGTATCATGAGTAACATAAATGTGCTTCAGATTAAAATCTGAATACATAGAACTCGGGACCTGTCCATAACTTTCTGCAGGAAGTCCTTCATCAAGAGGAGAAATCCCTGCCCAATCCAACATATCCCCGTCTATTGTTACCTGAGCATAAGAAGTCCCAAATATGAAAAAGAGACACAACATTGTTACTATTTTTTTCATAACATACTCCTTTATTATTAAGATGATTTATTTTAGGTACAATAACTTTTTTGTAAACAGTTTCACTTTAGTTCTCAAAGCAATCAGATATAATCCGCTGCTTAACTCTATTGAGTGGTTACCGGATGTATCCCAATGAATTATTTTATTTTCATATTCGTTTCGTTCAAATGTTTTTACCAGTCTTCCGATACTATCAAATATTTGTGCACTAATTATTTCTTCCGGGTTTATATTAAATGTTATAGTAGCGCCCCCGTTAAACGGGTTTGGGTAAACATTAATTGAATATTCTTGTGGAATGATCTGCTGTTCAGGTTTAACATCTGTAACATTTGAGTATAGCTCGAAATAGTCACTCCCGAAATAAGTTTCGCCAATCGCTTGATCTGTTATTTTTATTTTATGATTAAGAGAATTATATCCCGTAGAGTCTTCCCACAAATTTTCATTTGCTAATCTTATAGCATAATCAGGATTATCATGAAGTCTTTCTTCAGGATCGGCTAAGAAAATAAATGCATCATAATCATCTTCAGTTATATTAGAAGGAATTCCACCATTAACATTAACCGTAATTGTATCGCCCGGTAACCAGAACCTTGGGTCAGTGTCGGCAACCAATCTATATTTTAGATTATCAGAATTTCTTAATATAATTTCCAGGTTTCTAGGATTAAAAGGACTTGCAAATCCTTCGTTTACAATTTTGAAATCGATATCGAAAATACCACCCGGTTTAATACTATCAGAAATTGTTGCCTCAATTAATTCTAATCGATATCCGAGTCTTCTTTTCACTTCATCCATACAGCCTTCAGTAACCCACCTGTTTAAAACATCGGGATGATAATCTTTATTTAATACTGACCAATGCATTCTTGCTAAATCAGTTAAAGCATTTGAACAATCATCATAACCACAATCACAACATGTTTCGCCCCCTTGTGGCACAAACCTGTTATCCTGATTCAAATAATCTTTGTCTCCCTCAATGTCATTGTCTAAGTATGTTCCATAATCTGTTGCACTTGCAAGGAAACAATCGTTGTGTGCACCGGTTCTTGAACGGTCTGTTCCCGTAAAGGCTTCTGCTGAATCAAGTGGTGTGTCTATTTCAAATATCCTGCGTTTGTAATCCGGTGTTCTGACAACTACATCTCTTTTTACCGGAAGCGCATCAAGCAATGCTAATAAAACGGTTCTTCTGCTTGTTGTATTATTTAAATGATGTGAAGAATAATACCACTCTCCCCATGCTCCTATAAATCCGGCTTCCATGTAAGCAATTACATCAAAATTTTCCTGTAAGACAGGAGCCAGTTGATTTATATGTAACAGGATTGTATCAAGCGTCGCATCATCACCATTTTGATTATTCGTGTATGAAAATCTTGGAACTACTTTTATTCCGCCAAGTCGAGCTGTATTAAGATCTTCCTCAACTGTATTTAAGAAATCCTGGGGCAGCGGAACATCATTATACTGAGGAATTGTATAGATTCTTTGTATAACAGACACATTGCTTGCTTTAAGAATATTAATAAAACTTAAAGTGATAGGATTACTTCTATAAGCAGAAAATCCTCTTTCTGGATTAAAGAAAATTTCGTCAGTCCCCTGATAAGTGATAGTTGTTTGGGCTTCAATCTGCGCAGAAACTATCAACAAAAAGATAAAAGTTTTAGATAGATTATTTAGTAAATGTTTAAGCATAGTTTAATTATCTGTTACTATCTATTAATTATTAAAACAGCGCCTCTGTTTATTTCGGGAACGACAAAACTAATTTCATCGCCTTTTTTAACTGTTTCTATTTTTTCTTTCTTACCTAAAAAAGGAAGAAGGAAAACATCCTCACTACCAAAAGAATTATTATATCTGATCTTAATATTTTTTAATACTTTATTGTTAGAGCTACAAGCCTCACAAATTCCCCTGATGTTAGTCAGATACACATAAATATTTTCATCCGTAATGTTAGTTGTTGCGATCAAATCAATCGGGGCATCTATATTAATTTTAGGAGAGTAAGATGTTAGTTGAAATAAATCAGATAAAAATTCATTTCTGACTTCCGATAGTTCACCATCGTCTCTGATATTATTGTTGAAATAAGAATTTAAATACTCATTAATTTTTTCAGTATAGATTTTGCCCGGATCATCCTTTATGTAAATAAAATTACCGCCTGGTACTTTTCCTGAATTATCATCAAAACCAAATAGTTTTTGTAATGGATTCTCACTTTGCAGTTCGCGATTCTCATTATAGTTTCCACAATCACCAGTCAAGATAAATTTCGTTCCGTTATCATATAAAGTCTTAATTGAATTGATTTCTTCATTACTTAAACTTTTTACACTTGGCAGTATTAATATTTTCGGTGATGATTTATCAACAGTCCACGAAGTAACTACATTGAAAGGTAAATGAGAATGAAACAGGAGACTCATTATACCGCGATAACTATCGACGTAATCATCACCAAAATAATTTCTGCTATTATCTGAGAAATAAACACTTATCGGTTCAATCGGAGTTCTTTTAGAATAAAATATATCTTCAAATTCTGAAACCCATTTATAAACTTCAGTTCTTGTATCCATATCATTTGTTGAGGACATTACATATCCTTTAACATCCCAAAGATTCGCTCCCGAAAAAAGTTCGGAAACGAAAAGATCTTTCATTGCATCTGATGGAATTACTTTTTCATTATCATACCAGGAATAGCTCAACATCCAGGAAGCTTTATCTCCAGCGAATGCCCGGAAGGTTTGCATTCCAATTATATAATTGTACCAATCAGCAGGGGCTCTATCCGAAGCATAATATTCTCCTTCACTGTATTCGTGCGCAATTACATCTACAACATTGTACATTTGAGAAACATCTGCTCCTACTATAACTGCTTCTTCGGTTAAGCCGGGATAAATTTCTGCAATCGTTTTGCATTCAGGATTAACTTCTTTTACATTTTTATCTATCTCAGCCATAAAATCTGTTAATGTCTGCATTCTAAAATTTAGCCACTTGATAAAACCGGGATCATCATAATTTCCTAATTCAAAATCTGTTTTGGCATTCAAGCCGGTTTGTTCTTTAAATGCTGCAACGGTATAAGCATCAAAGCTTGCCCAGGTTTTTTCCCATCCTTCAAAGTGAGTCATCCAGTATGGAATATCTACATAAATTCCATCGATTCCGGTAGCAGCAATTTCTCTAACTCTTTGCATATAAATCTTACGCCATTCTTTTGCATAAGGAGTGATCCAGACATCCTCATCACCTTCTTTTATCCAGAAAGCATCCTTGCCTCCGAACATCGCCGGTTTTCCGTTAATGTCTCTTTGTACCCAATCAGGATGATCCTTAAAGAAAGTATGTTCTTTTTTATCTGCGTCGGAGGTTATGCATTCTAGTCCGGCTATGTAAACAAATGTTTTATTATTTATTTTATGTGCTTCTTCGGTTACTCTTTTAATAGCTTCTAACTTTTCATTTGGGTTGATAAAACTTTCATATCTCCCGGGAATATCGTTGTCCACTTCGATTCCAAACACATAACTATCTGTTGCATTTTTAATTATTGAATTGATATTATCAATCGATAGTGGATTACCAGATATTCTTACTTTATTAGTCCAGTCATTCTGAGCATTAATATTGCAGAATAAGCTTCCAAGTAACAGTAAAACAGCGATATTTAAATTTCTAAATTTCATTTGCTAATTAATCATTGCAACTATTTTTAATTTTTGTTTGATCAGTTTTTTTACTTCGCAGGTTGCTGATGGGAATACTTTACGGAGATCTATTTCAAGAGAATTTTTTAATACTTCTTTTAATGTTTTCATAAAAATATCTTTTGTCTCAGTAGCAACGTTTACTTTTGAAATTCCATTTTTTATGGCTTTTCTCAATAATTCACCCGGAAGTCCTGAACCTCCATGTAGAACTAAATAAGCATCGGTCGCTTCTTTTATCTTTTTTAATCGGTCGATGTCAAGTTTTGGCTCGCCTTTGTAAAATCCATGTTTTGTTCCTATTGCAACTGCTAAAGAAGTAACACCTGTTTCATCGACAAATCTTTTTGCATCAGCTGGTTGAGTAAATTTATCGTTATCAACTTCACTATTTGGAACCGGTACGTATCCTAACTCGGCTTCAACATTTACATCATATTTTGAAGCTATGTCTACAATTTGTTTCGTTAGTTTAATATTCTCATCGATTGTTTTATCGCTTGCATCGATCATAACCGAATCAAATCCTTCATCAAGACATGATTTAATAAGTTCCAAATCAGTACAATGATCCAAATGAATCCATGCATCAGCTTTTTCTTCTGCTGAAACAGTTCTTGCAATACCTATTGCGGTTTTAAGTCCCATATATTTTATAGAGGCAGGTGTAAGCTGAAGGATTACCGGTTGATTCAATTCTCCTGCAGCTTGTAAAATTCCTCTACATGTTTCAAGATTATAAAAATTGGCAGCAAGCATAGCTTTGTTTTCTTTTCGAACTAGTATCAGTTTTTCAGTTAATTTCAATTATTATATCCAAATATCTCTTTACCGACTTTTAGTACTTGTTCATAATTGGTAAACGCTGTAGTTCCACCTGCTGCAGTTGTATTAACTGCACCTGTCAGGTTTGCAAAAGTTTGGCATTTATCTAAATCGAAACCATTGATAAATTTGAAAATGAATCCTGCATTAAAACTATCTCCCGCACCGATTGCATCTACGACATTTTTATTCAGAAAAGATTCTTTAAAATTCTGTTTTCCATTACTTACAAGAAGAGAACCTTTGCTCCCTAACTTCGCAACGATGTGTTTTGAAAAAGGAGATAATTTGTTTAACGCATTATCCATATTTTTTTCATTTGTTAACAACAACACTTCCTGTTCATTTGGAAGAAAAATATCTACAAACGGAAGTACTTCTCGGTAATTAAAATTCCACTTCTCATTAGGATCCCATTGAATATCCAGAGAAGTGGTTAGTCCTTTATCTTTAGCTTTCTTAAAAAGTTCGGTAATACCTGGCTGCATTCCTGGTTGAAGGAAATAAGACGAAAAATGAAGATGCTTTGCGGAAGATATTGCTTCGCCGGAAATATCATCAATTGTTAGATGTTCCATAGCTCCGGCATAGGTAACCATCGCTCTGTCTTCATCATAATTTAGAACTATTGTCGCACCTGTGTTCCACTTATCACTTTTAATTAAATAACCTGTATCTACTTTTTTAGACTTCAAACTTTCAACGACCAAATCACCAAATGAATCATTCCCAATTTTACCAATGAATGATACTTTAGCACCAAGCGAACTTAAGTTACTCGCAAATATTGCAGATGAACTTCCTAATGTCAGAGTCATATTTTTTGCAAGCTTTTCTTTTCCCATTTCAGGAAAAGAATCAATCGAGTTTAATATCAGGTCAACGTTAAGTTCGCCGATAACTATAACATCAAATTTTTTATCACTCATTTTTAGTTTTGTTTTTCTGTTACTGTTTCTTCTTCGTTATCTTCAACTGCCATTAGGAAGATTGAAATTAAGGCTATAACCATTCCTGTTATAATTAAAGGATGAGGGATTACCTGGTAAATAAGCAGTGAAATTATAATTGTAATTACTGGTGCAACTGCATTTGTCATAGGACTAACTATAATCGCTTTTCCATATCTGAAAGCATAAACAATTGTTAGCGCACCAATCGCATTTAATATTTGAATAATCGCTGTTAAGTAGGGACCTTTAAATCCCCAATTAATATTCTGTGAAAAGTCTGTCATAATCAGAGCAAACGGAATAAGCAGCAATCCCGTTATGGTCATATAAAAGAAAATACTTTCTGCTTTCATAGTTTGATTTGCAAATCTCATAACATAAGCCTGCAAGCCCCAGGCAAGAAAAACGATAAGAGAAAGTATTATCCATAAATACCCGGAGCTGTTCGCATCATTTGGTGGTTGATATGAAAGTAATATGATTGCTACTATCGCGAAAACAATTCCTATCCAACCTTTTTTAGATGCTCTTTCTTTTAAAAAGATGTAGGATAAAATAATTGTAATAACGGGTGACAATGATATAAACGGGAAAACAAGATAAGCTGGTCCGGTTCTTAAAGCCTGGAATAAAACCAACTGGCCACCCGCACCTGTAAATCCAATTATGCAGCCAAGCAAAATTGATTTTTTATCATGTTCTAATTTCCAATTAATTATTTTCAGCGCAACCAATGCAGGGGGAATCATTGTTAAAGCCCACACAGCATAACCTAGTGTTGCCGGAAATCCAGCTTTTTCAGGAAGCTCGATTAAGGCTCCCCAAACACCCCAGAATGTTGTTGTAACAATTGCATAAATCAGCCAGGGGCGGACTTTCACTTGGCACCTCCAGAAGTTGCGTAATTATAAATATCTAAAACTCCCGAAATTTTATTTAATATTAACTCTTCCGGATTTTCTAATAAATTTCCTCCTCTTACAGCAAGATATTCATTTGGAAAAAATTGGCTTATCAAAGTATCCGGAATTTTATTAGCGGTTAAATTTTTGAGTAACAACTTTAACGACTTATCAACCTGCTTAACTGCCCAATAATACCTGATGCGATCACTGTAACTATATTTTCTTTTTAATTTTGATTCGGCCTCATCTTTACCATAATATTTTTCCCAATATGACGGATTGTTGATCATACTATTTTCAACAACTTCAAGAATATTTGATAACTCAACATTTTTTCTTTTCGAGAGTAATTCTTTTTCAATTAATGATAAAGCGAACACCGCTTCACGAAAAGCAAAAGTTAACCAGGGACCAACTTTTAAGAAAACAAAATGATCTTGAACCATCTCCCTGAGAGATTTTTTTTTCTGATAGTCGGTTGAATGAGCTTCATAAACAAGATTTTCTTTCTTTTCAATTAACTCTTTGAGATACTTAGAATTATCTCTGTCATAATCAAAAACCTTTGAATCACTGAATTCTACACCCGGTTGTACCACAACTGCAATTACTCTTTTCCAGGCATCGTATAAATTATTTTTTTCAAATTCTTTTTTTGTTAATTCAATTGTCTCTTCAACTTGCTTTGCCGATGTTATATGAATTTCATTGTGATTGTTTTTAGCTCCACCCGGAGGAGGTACGTCTGTTCCGATTACGTAAACCGGCTGTTCATAATTCTTATTGGATTTTTCATAAGCTGCTTCAGCGGCTTTACAAAGTTCAGCAGATCTTTCCGCAATTATTGATGGAGATAAAGGCGTTTGTTCAGAACCATCATCAGCACATTTCATACTTGCATCTAAATGAATTTTAGTATATCCCGCAGCTACATAATCTGATATTTGATCTTTTGCTTTCTTCATTGCTGATTCAGAATTTTCATTCTGCCATCTGTTTGGTCCGAGATGATCCCCACCGAGAATTAAGTTTTCTTTTGGAAAGTTTAAATTCTCCGCCATTTCAAAAACGATTTTGTTAAATTGTGCAGGAGTAATTCCGGTATAGCCACCAAACTGATCTACCTGGTTTGATGTAGATTCAATTAATGCAAGCTGATTATTTTTCTTCGCGTTAATAATTGCAACTCTTATCACATAGAAATTAGAAGAACATACAGAAGTAATCCCAACAGGATTTCCTGATTTATGATTATTAACTATTTCTAATATTTTGTTTTCTACTGCTATCATTTTGTGCCGTTACTGTACTCGTATGTTTTAACTCCCTGCACAACCCTATGAATCATTCCGCTTTCAGAAGGAGAATCAGGTTCTAATCCCAATACTAAGGATTTAAAAAGTCCTAGTAATTGTCCAGGTAAAACTGAGACGATAGGTAAAAAATCTTCGTGAAGTTTCTTCCCGTTTTCAGACAGTATAATTTTTAAATCAATGCCGGGTGTATCGATTGCATTTTCCATAATCCCAATGGAAAACAAATTTTTTCTACCGGATACAATGGCTTTTACTAGATCTAATTCATACAAATTTGCATAGTTGTTATTTGAAAATAAATAGACAACTAATGTATTTTCATTAATTACAGCTTTCGGACCGTGACGAAATCCCATAAAAGAATCATACTTGCAAATAACTTTTCCATCTGTTAATTCCTGTAACTTTAATTGAGATTCTCTTGCAATTCCTTTCAACATTCCTGATCCCAGAAAAACCGCGCGGTTAAAATCCTTACCAGCGACAGTTTGAATATTTTTGGAATACTCTTTTAATATTCTGTTTCCATAATTATATAGAATACTAACCTGCTCTTCGAGATTATCTTCTTTATTAATCCTTGTAATTAATAACCCGGCAAGTAACATAGATGTAAAGCTGCCCGTCATCGCCAAACCTTTATCATCAGCTTCCGGAGGCATAAATAAAATAAAATGGTTCTTATTAGAAATTGTTCGCATCAATTCACTGTCTTTATTACAAGTTATGATAAGATGAGAGACCTTTTTTGATAATTGTTCGGATAAGAGTATTACTTGTGAACTTTCGGGACTATCACCCGATCTGGCAAAAGATATCAGTAAGTATTCTTTAGAGTTATTGAAATAATGTTCCGGGTGTGTTATTAAATCAGTCGTTGCTACCGTAATGATGTGATTACAAAAGTTTTTATTAAATGCCCCCAACAGTACATCTCCAATATAAGCTGATGTGCCTGCGCCCGTAAGAATTATATTAATTTCTTTGTTGTTAACAAACTTCTTCAAATACTTTTTTAATTCAGTCTGATTTGCACGAAAGCTTTCCCATAATTTTAACCACAGATCTGGCTGCCCCATAATCTCCGTTTCAGTAAAGAATTCTCTTTTGGCTTTTGGAATTGTATCCATATTTGAAACCTTATGAAACCTTTCGAAATATTTTTATTTCCTTACTATTTCAATTTTAAATTATTTTTATTTCTTTGTCAAGCTTTTATTACCTTTTTTAAATATATTTTTTATATTTCAAAAGCTTTCTAAAGTATTTTTTCTAAATATTTGATTTTGAGGGCAATATGAGCGAGTTATTAACCATAGAAAGAAGAGTAAAAATCCTTGATATTCTCAATTCAAAGGGACAAGTAGCTGTAAATGGATTAAGCAAGCTATTCAACGTAAGCGAAGTTACCATCAGAAATGATCTTTCGCATTTACAAAGCAAAGGATTACTGATTAAAACTAGAGGCGGGGGAATAAAATCGCAAAGAGTAGGAATTGATCAACAATTAAATGAAAAATCAAAATTAAACTCTAAGGAAAAACAATTAATTGGAAAGAAAGCTGCTGAAATTATTAAGGATGAGGATACAATAATTATAGATTCAGGAACTACGACTGTTGAGGTTGCTAAAAATCTTGGGGAAATTAGAAACCTAACGGTTATTACAAATGCACTTAATATTGCAAGCCAGCTTATACGAGATGAAATAAGAGTGATTTTGTTAGGGGGAATGTTGAGAAGCACATCTCTATCCCTAATAGGACCTGTCGCTGAAAATAGTATCAAGGGTTTTCATTGCGATAAATGTTTTATCGGTGTAGATGGAATTGATTCGCAATCGGGAATCTTTACTCCTAATCCTGAAGAAGCAAACCTGAACAGAATGATGATTGAGGCATCCAAGGAAACAATTATAGTTACCGACTCAAGTAAGTTTAAAAGAAAAAGTTTTGCTTTCATCGCGCCTCTATCTAAAATACATATGGTTATTACAGATTCTAAAATCCCGGAAGATGAGTTCAAGAATCTTCAGGATAAAGGAGTTAAAGTAATTTTAGTTTAATAAATTCAGTATCAAGGAAATAAAATGAATAAAATATTTTTAACGATTTTAATTTTTTCGTTGTGTTTCATTTGTTTTGAAACCAATTCATTCGCACAGACTTCTCCTGACAAATTATTATTAAATGATTTTCGT
>Ga0210099_1000196_pt1 | contig 22103 bp, 19 predicted proteins | sample Joice_ThreeSqA_D_4_FD_184872 | JGI IMG/M metagenome (GOLD analysis project Ga0210099, IMG submission 184872) | Wetland microbial communities from San Francisco Bay, California, USA, that impact long-term carbon sequestration - Joice_ThreeSqA_D2... | ecosystem: Environmental > Aquatic > Marine >...
CGGTCGGCGCGGTGGTGCGGCGCGTCGTTCCCGGCGGCGGCACATAGAATAGGCGCCCATGTCGACTCGGCCGAGGAAGGCGCCCGCCCGCCGCAAGGCGAACAAGGTCATTCCGATCCTGCCTTCGCGGGTGACCGTGGAGGGGCTCGACCGCGCGCCGCACCGCGCCTTCCTGCGCGGACTCGGCCTGTCGGATGCCGAGATCGCGCGGCCGTTCGTCGGCATCGCTTCAACGGATGCGCGCAACACGCCGTGCAACGCGCTGCTCGGCAGCTTCGCGCGCGAGGCGGGCGAGGGCGTGCGCGCCGAGGGCGGCGTGCCGTTCGATTTCGCCTGCGCCTCGGTCGCCGATTCGATGTCGATGAACCACGGCGGCATGCGCTACTCGCTGCCCTCGCGCGAGCTGGTTGCCGACGGCGTCGAGGCGGTGGTGCGCGGGCACGCCTACGACGCGCTGGTGACCTTCGCCGGCTGCGACAAGACGCTGCCCGGGATGATGATGGCGATGCTGCGCCTCAACCTGCCGTCGGTGTTCGTCTACGGCGGCGCCGCGCTGCCCGGGCAGTGGCACGGGCGCGACGTCACGGTGCTCGACACCTACGAAGCCATCGGCGCAGTGATGGCGGGCGACCTGCGGCCCGAGGATCTCGACGCGCTCGAGCATGTCTGCCTGCCGGGGCTCGGTGCCTGCCCCGGGCAGTTCACTGCCAACACGATGGCGATGGTGTCCGAGACGCTGGGGCTCGCGCTGCCCGGCTCGGCGACCATGCCGGCGGTCGCCGAGGCGCGCCTGCCGCAGGCGCGCACGGCGGGTCGGTTGGCGATGGATCTGCTGAAAAACGGCGGCCCGCTGCCGCGCGAGCTGGTCACGAAAAAGAGCCTGGAGAACGCCTGCGCCGCGGTCGCGGCCACCGGCGGCTCGACCAACGCCGGGCTGCACATCCCGGCGATCGCGCACGAGGCCGGCATTCGCTTTTCGCTCGACGATCTGGCGCGCGTGTCGCGGCGCACGCCGCTGATCGCCGACATGAAGCCCGGCGGCCGCTTCCTCGCCAAGGATCTGCACGCGGTCGGCGGGGTGTACGCGGTGCTCAAGGCGCTGCTCGCGCGCGGCGCGCTGCACGGCGATTGCCTGACGATCTTCGGCACGACCCTAGAGCAGGCGCTCGCCGATCGCCCTGGCGCCGACGGCGAGGTGGTGCGCCGCACGCCGCTGCTCGAAACCGGCGGGCTGGTGGTGCTGAAAGGCAACCTCGCGCCAGACGGCGCGCTGATCAAGGTCGCCGGCCTGAAGGCGATGCGCTTCGAGGGGCGCGCACGGGTGTTCGACTCCGAAGAAGCCTGCGCCGAGGTGGTGCGCCGGCGTGCCTACGCCGAAGGCGAGGTGCTGGTCATCCGCTACGAGGGCCCGAGGGGCGGGCCGGGCATGCGCGAGATGCTCGGCGTGACCGCGCTGATCTACGGCCAGGGCATGGGCGAGAAGGTCGCGCTGCTCACCGACGGGCGCTTCTCGGGGGCGACGCGCGGCATGATGGTCGGCTACGTGTCGCCCGAGGCGGCGCTCGGCGGGCCGCTCGCCTGGGTCCGGAACGGCGATCGCATCGTCATCGACTGCGCGCGTCGGCGGCTGACGCTCGCGCTGCCGGCCGCAGAGCTCCTGCGCCGGCGCAAGCGCTGGAAGCCGCCGCGCGCACGGCGGCTTTCGGGGGTTCTGGAAAAGTATGCCGCGCAGGTCGGTTCGGCCTTTCGTGGCGCGGTGACGCATCGAGGAGGAGGAAAGACATGAGCGACGGATTGAGGCTCGGCTACATCGGGCTCGGCCTGATGGGCAAGCCGATGGTGCTGCGCCTGCTGGCGGCGGGCTACGCGGTGAGCGTGTGGAACCGCTCGCCCGACAAGCTCAAGCCGGTGGTCGAAAAGGGCGCGCGCGCGCTCGGCTCGGCGGCCGAAGTCGCGCGCGCCGCGGACATCGTCATGCTCTGCGTCACCGACCAGAAAGCGGCCGAGGCGGTGCTGTTCGGGCCCGAGGGCGTCGCCGCGGGCGGCGCCAAGGGCAAGCTGGTGGTCGATTTCTCCAGCATCGCGCCGGCCTCTGCGCGTGCCTATGCCGAGCGACTGGCGGCCGAGCACGGCATGGGCCTGGTCGATGCGCCGGTCTCGGGCGGCGTGGTCGGCGCCGAGCAGGGCACGCTGGCGATTATGGCCGGCGGCAGTGCGGTGGATTTCGCGCGTGCGCAACCCGTGGTCGCGCATCTTTCGGCGCGCTTCACGCACATGGGTGCTTCGGGCGCCGGCCAGGCGACCAAGCTGTGCAACCAGATCATCGTCGGCTGCCTGTTTCCGGTGCTCGCCGAGGCGATCCGCGTCGCCGAGACCGCGGGTGTCGACGCGGCCAAGCTGCCCGAGGCGCTGAAGGGCGGGTTCGCCGATTCGGTGCCGCTGCAGGTCTTCGGGCCGCGCATCGCCAAGCGCGCCTACGACCCGCCGATCGGCGACGTGGCGACGCTGCTCAAGGATCTGGAGAACGCCGGCGCGGTGGCGCGCGAGGCGGGCGTGCCGCTGCCGATGGCGCGCAGCGCGGCCGAGCTTTACCGCATGATCAAGGTCCTGCGCCCGGAGGGCGCCGAGCCGACGATGCTGATCGAGCTGCTCGCAGGGCGCGCGCGCTAGCCGCGGTCGCAGTCGGACCTGCGTGGTGCGCCGCAATTCGCTACCATAGCCGCGCAACATCGCCGGGGCCGGTGCCGTTGTGCACCTGGCCCTGCCTTATCAGAAACCGTAGGAGGAGAGGGACATGAGGAAATTCGCAATTGGGCTTGCCGTCGCCGGCATGGTGGCCGGATTCGCCGTGCCGGCACGGGCGGACACCGTCTTGCTGACGATGTCGAACTGGGTGCCTCCGGCGCACCCGATCGTGAAGTACATCATGGTGCCCTGGGCGAACGACGTCGCGAAGGCGACCAATGGGCGGGTGCGCATCCAGATGCTGCCCAAGCCGATCGCGCGTCCGAACCAGCATTACGACGCGGTGATCAACGGCCAGGTCGACGTCGCCTGGTCGACCTACGGCTACCAGCCCGAGCGCTTCATGCCCTACCTGATCGCCGAGCTGCCGCAGCTCGGGGACACCGCGGTCGACAACGGCGTCGCGCTGTGGCGCACGCACAAGAAGTACATCGAGAAGGCGGGCATCCACAAGGACGTCCATCTGCTCGGCGTGATGACGCACGGTCCGGGCATGATGCACCACTCGAAGAAGTTCATCCTCAAACCCGAGGATCTGCAGGGGCAGAAGATCCGCGTCGGCGGCGACGTGCCGCGCGCGATCGTGGAAACCTTCGGCGGCGTGGTGATCACCCAGCCGGCGCCGAAGTCCTTCGAGATCCTCTCGGCCGGCATCGCCGACGGCATCACCTTCCCGATGGAATCGCTGAAGAGCTTCAAGATTGCCAGCCTGGTGAAGTACACGACCTACGTGAAAGGCGGCCTGTACAGCTCCTCGTTCTGGTTCGCGGTCAACAAGAACAAGTTCGCCGGCCTTTCGAAGGCTGACCAGGACGCGATCATGAAAGTCTCGGGCGAAAAGTTTGCGCGCCTCGCCGGCGCCGGCTGGGATCGCGCCGACAAGGAGGGGCTCGCCGCGAAGAAGGAGGCGGGCGGCGTGATGAAGCCGATGTCGCCCGAGTTCGTCGCCGCACTCGCAAAACTCACGGCGAAGCTCGAAGCCGATTACGCCGCGAAGATGGATGCAATGGGCATCGACGGCAAGGAGACGATCAAGTACTTCCGTGCCGAGGTCGCTCGCGTCGCGGCCGGCAAGTAGCGCAGCAGCGCAGCAGACCGCCGCGGCGTCCGGCTGCACCGGGCCTGCGGCGGTTTTCATTTCGGCTTTGCGACAATGAAATTTCGCGTACCCCCAGACGACGCCCTGTTCCGCGGCGCGCTCGGCCGGTGGGCGGGCTGGGTGCTCGGCACGGTCGTCGCGGCGGACCTCGCGGCGATGATGGTGCTTACCTTTCTCGACGTCTCGGGACGCAAGCTGTTTGCCCATCCGATCTACGGCGCCTACGAGGTGACCGAATTCATGATGGGCGTGCTGATCTTCGGCGCGCTGCCGCTGGTCACCGCGCGCGAGGGGCACGTCACGATCGACATCATGGATCACTTCGTGCCGCGCGGGGCGATGAAGGGACAGCGGGTGGTGATGAGCCTGCTGAGCGCCGTGGTGCTGTCGATCATTGCCTGGCGCCTCTGGGTGCTGTCCGCGAGCCACCTGCATACCAACGAAGTGACGATGACGCTGCATATTCCGCACGGTCCGTTCACGCGGGCGTTCGCGGTCATGGCGGCGCTCGCTTCGATCGCCGCGTTCGCGGTGGCGCTGGATTACCTGCGCGGCGCGCGCGTGGCGCGCGACATGAGCCACGGCACGGGCAGTGGCGGGTGAATCGCTGACGCGGTGACGGCGTGATCGAAACCCTCATCGCGTTCGGGATCCTGCTCGCGCTCGCGTTTGCGCGCATCCCGATCGCCTTCGCCATGCTGATCGTGGGCGTCGGCGGCTTTGCGCTGACGCGTGGCATGCACGCGGCCTTCGACCAGCTCGCGCAGACAACCTTCGCCGCGGGCATCGACTACGAGCTGTCGGTGGTGCCGCTGTTTGTGCTGATGGGCAACTTCGTCTCGCGCGCCGGCATGTCGCAGGAGCTGTTCCGCGCGGCCTACACCTTCATCGGCCACTGGCGCGGCGGGCTGGCGATGTCGACCGTGGTCGCCTGCGCCGGCTTCGGCTCGATCTGCGGCTCGTCGATCGCGACCGCGGCGACCATGTCCAAGGTCGCCTACCCGCCGATGCGCAAGCTCGGCTACTCCGACAAGCTTTCGGCGGCTTCGATCTGCGCCGGAGGCACGCTCGGCATCCTGATTCCGCCGTCGACCATCATGGTCATCTACGGGATCATTACCGAGACCAACATCGGGCGCCTTTTTGCCGCGGGCGTTCTTCCCGGCATTCTCGCGGTTTCGCTGCTGTGCCTGGCGGTGCGCTGGGTCGTATGGCGCGACCCGGCTTCCGGGCCGGCGGGCGATCGCTCCTCCTGGGCCGAACGGCTGCAGGCCTTCAAAGGCATCTGGGGCGTCATCGTGCTGTTCATCGTTTCCATCGGCGGCATCTACGCCGGGATCTTCACCGCCACCGAGGGCGCGGGGATCGGCGCCTTCGGCGCCTTCGTGTTCGCGCTCGCGCGGCGCGCGCTGACCTGGCGCGTGCTGCGCGAGGTGCTGATCGACTCGGCGCGGACCACCTCGATGCTGTTCCTGATCCTGATCGGCGCGCTGGTGTTCGCGAACTACATCAATTTCACCAGCCTGCCGTTCGACCTGACGAACTTCGTCGAGCAGTTCAAGGTGCATCCGCTCATGGTGGTGGTCGCGATCTGCGCGATCTACGTCGTGCTCGGCACCGCCATGGAGGAGCTCTCGATGGTGCTGCTGACGGTGCCGATCTTCTTTCCGCTGGTCACCCAGCTCGGCTTCGACCCGGTCTGGTTCGGCATCCTGATCGTGGTGATCGTCGAGATCGGGCTGATCAGCCCGCCGGTGGGGATGAACCTGTTCGTGCTGAGCTCGCTGCTGCCCGAGGTGCCGACGCCGACGCTGTTCCGCGGCGTCATCCCGTTCGTGATCGCCGACATCGTGCGTCTCGGCATTCTGATCGCCTTCCCGGCAATCTCGCTCTGGCTGCCCTCGGCGCTCAATATCGCCGGCAAGTAGCGCGCCGCGGCCCAAAAATGGGAAAGGCCCGCGATTGCGGGCCTTTTCGTCAAAAAGCCCGCGATTGCGGGCTTTTCTTTGCCTGCCGCCTGCTTACAGCGGCTGGATCGCGGTCGCCTGGAGCCCCTTGGGGCCCTTGCGGACTTCGAAGCGCACCTGCTGGTTCTCCTTGAGCGACTTGAAGCCGCCCATCTGGATCTCCGAGTGGTGCGCGAAGAGGTCTTCGCCGCCGTCATCCGGGGTGATGAAGCCGAACCCCTTCTGATCGTTGAACCATTTCACTTTACCGGTAGCCATGTACTGTATTTCCTTGATTGAAGTGCTTCGGCGAAACCGGGCCGATGCGACCGGGCACGACGATCAAGTGAGGGAACTGGGTACCGCTACTGTTGCCGCGCGCAGTACTCGGATGCACGGCGGTGAGGGGACTTCGTCGCTGCTTGAAAATCTTGCGCCGTGGAGTATAGCACGGTGCGCCAGGGGTGGCGGCGATTCGCTATGATCGGACCCGATTCCGGACGGAGGCGATCGTGAGCCCCTTACGCGGCTGGCAGTTCTTCATGCATCCCGGGCCGACCAACATCCCGCAGCGCGTGCTGCAGGCGATGGCCCGGCCGGCGGTCGACTTCACCGGCAGCGCGTTCGTCGCGCTGCGCGACGCCTGCCTGGAGAAGCTGCGGCGCGTCCTGAAGACCGACAACGCAGTGGTGGTGGCCTACGCCGCCTCGGGCAACGGCGCCTGGGAGGCGAGCATCGCCAATCTTTTTTCGCCGGGCGAGCGGGTGCTGGTCTGCGAGAGCGGCTACTTCTCGCGCAACTGGGCGGCAACCGCGGCGGCCTTCGGCCTCGAGGTCGAGAGCCTGCCGACCCCGGAGCGCGACGCGCTCGACGTCGGGCTGCTGGGCGAGCGCCTCGCGCGCGACGCGCAGCACGCGATCAAGGCCGTCCTGCTGGTGCACAACGAGACCTCGACCGGGATCCGCCACCCGGCGGCCGAGGCGCGCGCGGCGATCGATGCGGCCGGCCACCCGGCGCTGTTCCTGGTCGACACGATCTCGTCGCTCGCCTCGTACGACTTCCGCATGGACGAATGGCGGGTCGATCTCGCCGTCGGCGGCGCACAGAAGGGACTCATGCTGCCGCCCGGAATGTCGTTTACCGCCGCGAACCCGAAAGCCGTCGCGGCGGCGCAGACCGCACGCAGCCCGCGGCGCTATTTCGACTGGCGCAACATGGTGAAGGACGGCCGCCAGGCGTCGTTCGTCGGCACCGCGCCGATGCACTTCTTCTACGGGCTCGAGGCGGCGCTCGCGATGCTCGAAGAGGAGGGGCTCGAGAACGTCTTTGCGCGCCACCGGCGCCTCGCGCAGGCGACGCGCGCCTGCGTCGACGCCTGGGCCGCGGGCGGCGGGCCCGAAGTCTTCGCCCGCCAGCGCGCATTCGCCTCCGACTCGCTCACCGCGGTGCTGATGCCGCAGGGCCATGACGCCGACCGTGTGCGCGAGATTGCGGAGACGCGCTACGGCGTCGCGCTCGGCCGCGGCCTGGCGACGCTGCAGGGACGGGTGTTCCGCATCGGCCACATGGGCGACCTGAACGAGCCGATGCTGCTCGGCGCGCTGGCAGGCGTCGAGCTTGCGCTGCGCGACGCGGGGGTGCCGATCGGCCGCGGCGGGCTCGAAGCGGCGCAGGACCTGCTCGCGGCGCACTGATCCCGCGCAAGCGGCTCGCCCAACCTACTTGCGCTCGCTCTCGGTCGCCGCCGCCAGGGCCGCGGCGCCGGCGGCCGCCTTTGCGGCGAGCGCTTCGTCCTCGGAGCCGGGCACCAGCACGGTGACCTGGCGATGCGCAAACTTGATGCCGTTCTCCTTGAACGCCTTGAGGATCTTGTCGAAGGCCACGCGCCGGATCATGAATACCGTGCTGCCCGGCTTGGCCATGAACTTCGCGCGGATGACCAGCGCGCTGTCCTCTGTCGAGTAGATGCCCTGCGACTTGAGCGGCTCGATCAGGTCCTTGCCGAGCTCCGGATCCGCAGAGATTTCGGCGCCGATCTTCTTGATGATCTTCTTCACCTTGTCCAGATCGGTATCGTAGGTCACGCGGAATTCCAGCTTCATGATCATCCAGTCGCGGCTGTTGTTCTTCAGCTGGCGGATCTCGCCGTAGGGCAGGACGTTCAGCTGGCCGCGGTGGTGGCGCAGGAACAGCGCGCGCGCCGTGATCTTCTCGATGCGGCCCTTGGTGTTGCCGACCTCGATGTACTCGCCCAGCCGGAATGCGTCGTCGACCAGGAAGAACGCGCCGGTGACGATGTCGCGCACCAGGGTCTGCGAGCCGAAGCCGATCGCCACGCCGACCACGCTCGCGCCGGCCAGCAGCGGCACGATGTTGACGCCGAGCGCGGAGAGGATCGACAGCGTGGCCATCACGAAGATCGTCGCCAGCAGGACCATGCGGAACAGCGGCAGCAGCGTGCGCAGGCGCGAGGCGGGCGTCACCGCGTCCTGCGGCGTCTCGGCCTTCATGCGCCGCTCGATCGCGGTGTTGACGATCTCCCAGAACATGTACGCGAGCAGCAGCACGATGCCGATCCCGAACAGCGAGCTGGTGATCCGCCCGCCGAGGCTGCGCTGCGCGAGGCCGAACAGGTCGAGCTGCCACAGGTCGGCGAGCGTCAAAAAACCGACCACCAGCACGACGATGTGGATCGCGCGGCGCAGCACGGACTCGTAGCTCGCCGCAAGCGACGGGCGCGCTTCGCCCTCGGCGGCCCCGACCAGGGCCGCGAGCGCGCGACACAGCACCATGTCGGCGATCGGCAGGGCGATGACCAACAGCACGCTGATCATCGCGGCGTTCGAGCGCATCATCGGCCCGGAGAGCAATTCCATGATGCGCGCGACGACGATCGCGACGAAATATACCGACGCGAGCACCGGCCAGACCTCGGCAAGCAGGCGAACCAGGGCGCCGCGCTCGCCGTCGCCACGGATCAGCCGGCTGATCGGCTCGCGTGCGCCCCAGGTCGTGGCGAGCAGCGAGGCGAGCAGCGCGAGCGCCACGACCACCACCAGCAGGTCGGCGACCGCATCCTGCACGCCGAGCGCGCGGAACACGATCGAGGTTCCGTAGCCGACGACGTAGATCAGCATGAAGCGCGCTACGCCGTTGTGCAGCCGGCGCGCAGCCGCGTCGTCGAACGGCAGCAGGCGGATCGCGGGGTCCTCGGGCGCGAGCAGCATGCGCGAGATCGTGGCGACCGCGCGATAGACGACGACCGCGCCCAGCACGACGAGCAACACCGATCGCGTCGCGGCATGGCCCTGCCAGAAAGCGAAGAACAGCGCGGTCGCGCCGGCATAGAACAACGCAAGCGCGAGTGCCTCGAGCACGAAGTTGAGCACGATGCGCATGGCCTCAGCGCTGAAGCTCGCACCCAGGCCCTGGTGCACGCGTTCGAGCGGCCCGCGCACCAGCCGGCGAAACACCTTTTCCACGATCCAGCCGAACGCGAGGATGATCGCGATGGCGGCCGCAATGACCAGCAGGTGAGCGGCGCCGCCCTTGTCGGTCAGCCGCCCATACACGTGCTCGAGCGCCTCCGGCAGCGCGCTGACCCCGCCGACGACCTCCGCGGCGCGTTTGCGCATGACGGCCGATTGCTCGCCCATGCTGCCGACCATGTCGCTCATGCTGCCGTCGGCGGCCGCTTTCGTGCTGTCGCGGTCGAGCTGGTCGATGAGCAGATTGCGCACCTCGGCATCGCTCATGCGCGCGATCAGCTCGCGGACCGCCTCCGGAGTGAGCGGCTCGGGCAGCTTGGCTGCAGCCGCGGCGGCGGGCTTCGCCGGCACCCCAGCGTCCTTCGCCTGAGCCGGGAGCGCGGCCCAGAAGAACGTCAGGCCGGCGATAATGGCGACGAGCAGCGTACGAAGGCAGTAAGGAAAATTCATGGCGATCACCGTGTCTGACGAACGACAGCGACTGGCGCCGTCGTCGGCCCAGCGAGAAGGCGCGATGATACGACGCATCGCCCACCTCGACATGGATGCGTTCTACGCCTCGGTCGAACTGCTGCGCTACCCGGCGCTGCGCGCCCAGCCGGTGGTGATCGGTGGCGGGCGGCGCTACCAGCCGGAGGCCCTGCCGGACGGCAGCCTGCGCTTCGCGCGCCTGGCCGAGTACGCCGGGCGCGGGGTGAGCACCACCGCCACCTACGAGGCGCGCGCGCAGGGGGTGAACTCGGGCATGCCGCTCGCGCGCGCGGCGCGGCTGTGTCCGCAGGCCTTCCTGCTGCCGGCGGACTTCGACGAGTATCGCAAGTACTCGCGCCTGTTCAAGGCCGCGGTGCGCGAGATCGCACCGACCGTCGAGGACCGCGGCATCGACGAGATCTACATCGACCTGAGCGACCTGCCCGGCGTGGCGGCCGATGGCGGGCGAGCGGTCGCCACAACGATCAAGCAGCGGGTGCGCGAAGCGACCGGTCTTTCCTGCTCGATCGGCATCGCGCCGAACAAGCTGCTCGCCAAGATGGCCTCCGAGCTCGACAAGCCCGACGGCCTGACGCTGATCGATGCCGGCGACCTCGCGACGCGCATCTGGCCGCTGCCGGCGAGCCGCATCAACGGCATCGGCCCGAAGGCCGCGGCGCGCCTCGCGGGGATGGGGGTGCGCACCATCGGCGAGCTCGCCGCGTTCGATCCCGCGCTGCTCGTCGAGCGCTTCGGACGCGCGACCGGCGCCTGGCTGCACGAGGCCGCGCAGGGGCGCGACGCACGCGCGGTCGTCACGCGCAGCGAGCCGAAGTCGATGAGCCGCGAGACGACCTTCGAGCGCGACCTGCACCCGGTGCGCGACCGCGACGCGCTCTCTGCAGTCTTCACTGATCTATGTGAGCGGGTGGCCGAGGATTTGCGCCGCAAGGGCTACGTCGGGCGCACGATCGGCATCAAGCTGCGCTTCGACGACTTCGCCACGGTGACGCGCGATCACACGATCGAGGGCTACACCGACGATGCGCGAACCATCCGGCGGGCGGCCGGGGCCTGCCTCAAGCGGGTGCCGCTCGAGCGCCGTCTGCGCCTGCTCGGCGTGCGGGTCGGCGCGCTGGTGCCCGCGGCGGACGCCGCGAGGTTGCCTGCACGCCGGCCCGAGGCGCTGTCGCTGTTCGATTGAGCGCACGTCGCGGCCTGGACTCGGCTATGCTCCCCGCGCCGCAGTCTGCGGCCCGCCCGGAGGACCGTCGTATGAAGCCAAGCCCGATGCCGCGCGCTGTGCGCCGGATGATCGTACCGTTCGCCGCGCTACTCGTCGCCGCCTGCGCGGGCAGTGGTGGGCCGCCGGCGCCGCTCACCGGCACGGTCTGGAACGCGATGCAGGCCGGTGGACAGGACTTCGTGGTGTTGAAGGGCGGGCGCGATGCGCACCTGCGCCTCGATGCGCAGAAAGGGCGTGCCACCGGATACAGTGGGGTCAACAGCTTCACCGGGACGTACCAGTCGAGCGGCGCAAATCTCAAGTTTGGACCGATTGCAGCGACGCGCCGCGCCGGCCCACCGGCGGCGATGGCATTCGAATCGGCGTTCTTCAAGGCGCTCGCCGCGACGCGGTCCTACCGCGTGTCGGGAGACGCGCTCGAGCTGCTCGACGCCGAGGGTGAAGTACGCGCGCGGCTGGAGGCGCTGCCGCCGCTCTGAGCGTGCTCAGCGCTGCACGCTCGCACGCCCGTAGCGATAGGTGAACAGGGGCGTCCGCGCGGGCGGATGCCGCGTGCGCAGGTAGCCGCGCAGCTCGCCGAGCACGAATTCGGTGATGTCGGCGAGCGGCAGCGCGAGGCAGGCGTCGATCGGGCGCCAGTCGAGATCGAGCAGCTCGCCGTTGCCGCGCAGCCTGCCCTGCAGCCGCTCACCGTCGGCGACGAAAAAGCGCGCGTGAAAGCGGATCGGGCTCACCGTCGGGGTGATCGCGCGCACGATGTGATCGAGCGCGTCGAGTGCCGGACGCAGGCCCTCATGGCGTAGCGCGCCGAGCGCGAGCCCGGTTTCCTCCCAGGTTTCGCGCACCGCGGCCACCGCGAGCGCCCGGGCGCGCGCCGGGCTCGCATTCTGCTGCAGCAGATGGGCCACTTCGGGGCGCAGCGGGGTGAGCGGCGCGACACGGTGATCGCCGCGGTCGACGCGCCCGCCCGGGAACACGTAGACATCGGGCAGGAAGCGGTGGCGGCGCGCACGCTTGCCCATCAGGATCTCGGCATGGCCGCCGCGCTGCCGGATCAGGACGAGACTTGCCGCATCTTTCGGTCGCACCGGCATGTTGCTCCGATGGTAGCGCAGCGACGGCGCGCCGCCGCGCCGCCGCGCGCGTCGTTTCGACGCCATAATGGCGCATGCATCGGCGGCGTGTTGCGTTCTCCACGATCGCGGTCACCGGACTCGGCCTGTTCGTCGCGGTCGCGGTCGGCGTCACCCTGCTTGTGAGCGGCACGACCGGCGTGCGCACCACGCAGGAGCTGCTCGCGGAGCGCGCGGAATCGCTGCTCGATGCGCTCGAGCGGCGGCTCGACGCGCGGCTGCGTCCGATCGATGCGCAGGCGAGCTGGATCGTGCAGGCGTTTGCCGAGGGGCGCATCGATCTTTCCGATTCGGTCCGCCTGGACGCGTTCATGAGCGGCGCGCTCGGTTCGACGCCGCAGGTCGCCGCGATTGCCATCACCGATCCGACCGGCCTGGTACGGCGCTGGAACCGGGGCACGACGCAGGCGAAGGTCGAGGACTGGTCCGACCGCAAGCAGATCATCGACTGGCTGACCGCGGGTCGAAACCAGCGCGAGGCCCTGTGGCGACCGCCGCTGTGGACGCCGTCGACCCGCGTCGCGGCGCTGCTGCACGATGCGCCGCTGCGCCGCGACGAGCGCTTCCTCGGCATGCTCGCGCAGGTCGTGCCGCTCGAGCGCCTGTCCGACGATCTCACTGAATTCGCAAGCGAGACGGGCGTGACGCCGTTCGTGCTTTACGGCGAGGACCGCGTGCTCGCGCACCCGCTGCTGATCCGCGACGAGCGCGAGGACGCGCGCGAGGACCCGCTGCCGCGCCTGAACGAGCTGGGCGATCCGGTGCTCGCGCGACTGCGCTCGCCGGACGTGGTCTCGCCCTTCGGCATGCGCGCGCTCAAGCGCTCGAAGGCGGTGGTCGTTCGGCTCGGTGAGCGCCAGAACGTGGTGATTACCCGGCCCGTCGGCCAGCTCGGCACGCAGACCTGGTCGGTCGGCGTGTACCTCGATCCGCGCCAGGACGGCCCGTCGCAGCTGCAGCGCGTCATGTGGTCGCTCGGCGCCGGGCTCGGCGTGCTGGTGCTCGCGGTCGTCGTCGCCGCGGTCGTCGGCCGGCGCCTCAGCCGGCCGATCGAAGCGTTCGCGCAGGCGACCAGGACGGTGCAGGAAGGCCGCCTCGAGGACGTGCCGACCCTGCCGGGCAGCGCGATCGCCGAGTTCGACGACGCGAGCCATTCGTTCAACGAGATGGTTGCGGGACTGCGCCGCAGCCGCATGATCCGGCGCACGCTCGGGCGCTTCGTGTCGAAGGAGGTGGCGCGCGAGCTGATGAAAGGCGGCGGCAAGCTCGAGCCGACCGAGGCCGAGGCGACCGTGCTGCTCTGCGACCTGGAGGGCTTCACGCCGCTCACCCAGTCGCTCGGCGCGGCGGGGGTGGTCGAATTCCTGAACGAATACTTCGAGGACATGGTCGCGATCGTCGAGCGCCACCGCGGCGTGATCACGCAGTTCCAGGGCGACGCGATCCTCGCGGTATTCAACGTCCCGATCGCCGATCCGGCGCACGCGGAGAACGCGGTGCGCGCGGCGCTCGAGATGGTGGCGACCGTCGAGTCGCGCCAGTACGCCGGCGTGCAGGCACACAACCGGGTCGGGCTGTGCACCGGGCGGGTGGTTTCCGGCGCGGTCGGCTCGCGCGGCCGCATGACCTACACGGTGCACGGCAACGCGGTGAACATGGCTGCGCGGCTCGAGGCGATGAACAAGGACTTCGGCACGCGCGTGCTGGTGTCGGGCACCACAGCCGGGCAATGCCAGGGCATCGCGCTGCGCCGGCTGGCGGATGCCGAGGTGCGCGGCTACGACGCGACGGTCGCGCTATACACGCCGGCGGAACCCGAGGCGTCGAAAACCGAGGCCGCCGCGGGCTAGGCAGCGGCGCGCGCGCCGCGCAGCTGCGTCGTGCGCTCGTGATCGACGGCGCCGTCGGCCGCGAGCGCGACGCCGAACAGCCGCTCGGCTTGCTCGCCCGAGTAGTAGCCGCGCATGACGTCGCGCGCGACCAGTGCGGGTGCGCGCTGCAACGGATCGCCGTAGCCGCCGCCGCCCGGGGTCGAGACACGCACGACGTCGCCGGGCGCGAGCTCGATGTCCTGGTCCTTGGACAGATGCGGTGGGCGGTACGTGGTGGCGCCACGATCGACCGACACCTTGTTGACGCCGCCGTCTGCACCGCCGCGCGCACCGAGCGGACCCGTGCGTCCGTGGTCCATGACCATCGAGGCGCGCGCCGACCCGCGCCGCAGGCGGATCGCGTAGTTCACGCCGAAGCCGCCGCGCTGCGCGCCGGCGCCGCCCGAGCCCTCGTGCAGCGAGTACTCCTCGAACAGCACCGGGTAGTACTGCTCCATCACCTCGATCGGCGTGGTCTTGGAGATGCCGATCGTCGAGCAGCCGTTGGAAATGCCGTCGCCCGCCGGGTTGCCGCCGTAGCCGCCGCCCGAGATCACGTACATCACGTAGGCGCGGTCGCGCGCCGGGTCATGGCCGCCGATCGCGAGGTTCCCCGAGGTGCCCGCCGGCGCGGCGAACAGATCGTTCGGGATCGCCTTGACCAGCGCGTCGAACACCGCCTCCGCGATTCGCTGGCTCACTTCGGCGGCGCAGCCCGAGACCGGGCGCGGGTACCTGGCGTAGAGGAACGTGCCTTCGGGATCGACGACCTCGAGCGGCTCGAAGGTGCCGGCGTTGATCGGCACCTCGGGAAAGATGTGCTTCATCGCCAGGTACACCGAGCTGCGCGTCGTGGCGATCACCGAATTCATCGGCCCGCGGCAGGGGGGCGAGGAGCCAGTAAAGTCGAAATGCAGGCTGTCGTCTGCGGTTTTCGTGACCTTGAGGCGGATGTCGAGCGGCGCGTCGACCACGCCGTCCGAATCGACGATCGCATGGCCTTGGTACACCCCGTCCGGAATGCGTGCGATGTGCGCGCGCATCTGCTGCGCGGCGCGCGCCCGCAGCTCGCCGATCGCCGCATCGACCGTGTCGGCGCCGTAGCGCTCGAGCAGCACGGTAAGGCGCTTTTCGCCGGTGTCGAGCGCCGCGGCCTGCGCCTTGATGTCGCCCAGGCGCTGGTCGGCGATGCGGATGTTGGAAAGGATGATCGACAGGATCTCCTGGTCGAGCACGCCCTCCTTGTAGAGCTTGACCGGCGGCAGGCGCAGCCCCTCCTGCTCGACCTCGGTGGCGTTTGCCGAGAAGCCGCCCGGCACCATGCCGCCGATGTCCGGCCAGTGTCCGGTGTTGGCGAGCCAGGCCCAGAGCCTGCCGCGGTAGAAGAACGGCTTCACGAAGCGCACGTCCATCAGGTGCGTACCGCCGAGATAGGGGTCGTTGACGATGAACACGTCGCCCGGCTCGGCGCGCCAGCGGTTGTCGCGCAGGCGCTCGATCACCGCGCGCGCCGAATCCTGCATCGTGCCGACGAACACCGGCAGCCCCAGCTCGCCTTGCGCGATCAGCGCGCCGTCGTCGCGCGCGTAGATGCCGTCGGAGCGGTCCATCGCCTCCGAGATCACCGGCGAAAAGGCCGAGCGGCAGAACGCCAGATCCATCTCGTTGCAGACCTGCTGCAGGCCGTTCTGGATGACGGAAAGCGTGATCGGATCGATCATGCGCGGCAAGATACCATGTGCCGTCGCAGGGGGAGGGCAAGCATGAACGTACGCACCGAGATCCACGACCGCACCGCGGTCGTCACCATCGACCGGCCGACGCGGAGGAACGCGGTCGACGTCGACACCCAGGGCGAGCTGTACGCGGCGTTCGAGCGTTTCGACGCCGATGACGCGCTCGACGTCGCCATTCTCACCGGGGCGGGCGGGCACTTCTGCGCCGGCGCCGATCTGCGCGCGATGGCCGAGGGGCGGCGCAAGCTCTACGACGAAGGACCGGTCGGCCCGATGGGGCCGACGCGCATGCGCCTCACGAAGCCGGTGATCGCGGCGATCGAGGGCTACGCCGTGGCCGGCGGCGCCGAGCTCGCGCTGTGGTGCGACCTGCGGGTGATGGCCGAAGGCGCGACCTTCGGCATCTTCTGCCGGCGCTTCGGCGTGCCGCTGATCGACCTCGGCACGGTGCGCCTGCCGCGCCTGATCGGCCACAGCCGCGCGATGGACCTGATCCTCACCGGGCGCGCGGTCGGTGCCGCGGAAGCCGAGCGGATCGGCCTCGCCAACCGGCTTGCGCCGCAAGGCGAGGCGCTCAAGGTTGCGCTCGAGCTTGCGGCGTCGCTGTCCAAGTTCCCGCAGCGCTGTCTGCGAACCGATCGCCGCTCGGCGCTCGAGCAGTGGGGGATGGAAGAGCGCGACGCGATGCTGAACGAATTCCGCGTCGGACTGGAGACCGTCGCCTCCGGCGAGTCGTTCGCCGGCGCCGCGCGCTTCGCCGGCGGCGAAGGACGCGGCGGACGTTTCGACTGACGTGTCTCGCGTACGCCTGCCGCGCGCGGTCGCGCTGATCATCGTGCTCGCCGGGGCGATCGTTGCGCCGCTCGACACCGCGGTGAACGTCGCCTTCCCGGCGATCACCGACGCCTTCGGCCTCGAGCTGCCGGCGATCCGCTGGATCGTGATCCTCTACATGCTGACCTACGGCGGCATGATGCTGATCGGCGGGCGGCTCGGTGACCTGTACGGCTACCGGCGGGTTTTCGCCATGGGCCTCGGCATCGTCGCGCTCGCGTTCACCGGCTGCGCGCTGGCGCCGAGCTACCCGGTGCTGATCGCAGCGCGCATCGCGCAGGGCGTCGGCATGGCATTCATCCTCGGCTGCGGGCCGGCGCTCGCGCTGTCGCTCCATGACGAGGCCGCGCGCACGCGCGTGCTCGGCTACTACGCGTCGATGTTCGCCCTCGGCACCGCGCTCGGTCCGCTCGCCGGCGGCATGCTCATCGGTCCTCTCGGCTGGCAGGCCGTGTTCTGGATGCGGGTGCCGCTCGCGCTCGCGGTTCTGCTGCTGTTGCGTTTCGTGCCTGCGGCGCGGCAGACGCGCACGCGCGCCTTCGACACGCCGGGTGCGATCCTCCTTGCGCTGTGGACCGGGGCGCTGGTGCTGGCCCTCGCGCTGCCGGGAAGTGCTGCGCTGTGGCTGGGCCTCGTTGCCGCAGTGGCATTCGCCGGCTTCGTGCGGCGCGAGTCGCGTCTCGCCGAGCCGATTCTGCGCCCGGCGCTGTTTCGCAACCTGCAGTTCACGATGCTGAATGTCCTGAATGTCGCAGTGAACATGGCGGCGTTCGCGATCCTGCTGCTCGGGCCGTACTACTTCGTGCGCGTGAGCGGGCTCGGCGCGCTCGGCGTCGGGTTGCTGCTCGGTACCTGGGCGCTCGGCACGCTTGCCGGTGCGGCGTTGGCCGAGCGGCTCGGGCGGCGCTTCGGGCTGCAGCGCATCGGCTTCGTCGGCATCGCGCTTTGCGTCGCCGGGCTCGGGTTTCCCGGATTCTGGGATGCGCAGACGACGCTGATCGCGGCCGGCGTTGCGCTCCTGCTGCAGGGTTTCGGCGTCGGGTTGTTCCAGGTGGTCTACGCCGACGGCGTCGTGGCGGCGCTGCCGCGCGAGGATCGCGGCGTCGCTGGCAGCCTGACGATGCTCACGCGCATGCTCGGCATCGTCGGCGGCGCGACCGCATTCTCTGCGCTGTTCACGCAAGCCGAGAGCGCCGCGCTCGCCGACGGCCTGTCGGCGCAGAGCGCGTTCCTCGATGGATTTCGATTTGCGTTCCGCTGCGGCGCGGTTGGGCTCGCGGCCTGTGCCATCGCAGGCGTCGGCGGGCCGCGCCTGCGAAGGCGCGCGAGTTGAACGCCGAGGTGATCGCTGAGAGAATTCGCCCGGCGAATCCGGCGACGAGGAGCGCGATCGCGTGCGCGACTGGAGCAAGAAGGCAAGGGGTCCTGGCGCGTGAGTGCGGAAGGCGATGCGGCCGGCGCCAACGCGGTGAGCTTTACGCTCGAGGGCCGCATCACCGCGGGCACCGCGGCGCCGATCTGGAAGACCGCGACCGAGACGCTCGCGCGCAATCCGAACCGCCCGATCGTGGTCGACGCCTCGCGCCTGGAATACGTCGACGACGTCGGCATCGCGCTGCTGTTCGACCTGATTCGCCGCGACCGACCGCCGAACGCGAAGGTCGAGATCCGCGATCTGGCGCCCAATCTCGCCGCGCTGATCGGCGCCTACGACCCGAAGAAATTCGTGCCGCCCGCACCCGAGCGCGCGCACATCGGCATCATCGAGCAGGTCGGCCGCGCCACCGACCAGCAGATCGCCTACGCGCAGCGCATGCTCGGCTTTCTCGGCAGCTGCACGCGCGCCCTCGGGCTCGCGTTCACGCGGCGCGGCGTGCTGCGCTGGGGCGAGGTGCTCGAGGTCGCCACCGAGGCGGGCGCCAACGCGGTGCCGATCGTGCTGCTGATCGGCTTCCTGATGGGGGTGATCATTGCCTTCGAGATCGGCCTCGTCGCGCAGCAGTTCGGCGCGGTGATTTTCGTGGTCAACGGCGTCGGCGTCGCGATGCTGCGCGAGCTGGGGCCGCTGATGACCGCGATCGTGTTCGCCGGGCGCACCGGCGCCGCGTTCGCCGCGCAGATCGGCACACAGAAGGTGAACGAAGAGGTCAACGCGCTCAATACCTTCGGCCTCGACCCGGTCCACTTCCTCGTGCTGCCGCGCCTGGTGGCGGCGACCCTGGTGCTGCCGCTGCTCTCCGTGTTCGCCGACGTGGTCGGCTTGTTCGGCGGCGCGCTGGTGATGGTCGGCTTCGACATCGGCTTCGTGCAGTTCTACTACCAGCTGCTCGATGCGGTCACGATCAACGACTTCCTGATCGGCCTCGCCAAGGCGGCGGTGTTCGGACTGGCGCTCGCCGCGGTCGGCTGCGAGCGGGGACTGTCGACCGGTGCGGGCGCGACCTCGGTCGGGCTGTCGGCGACCAGTGCGGTGGTGACCGGCATCGTGCTGATCGTGGTGATCGACGGTATCTTCACGGTTCTGACGAGCTGAGCCGCGCGTGTCCGAACCCTCCACGACCCAGAACGTCGCGACCGACAAGGCGCCGGCGGTCAGCGTGCGCGGGCTGCGCATGGGCTACGGCAGCCGCGTGCTGCTCGAGGACGCGTCCTTCGACGTCGAGCGCGGCGAGATCATGGTGATTCTCGGCGGCTCGGGCTGCGGCAAATCGAGCCTGATGAAGAACATGATCGGCCTGTACCAGCCAATGGCCGGCGACATCCTGATCGACGGCCAGAGCATCGTGCAGGCGCGCGGTGAAGACAAGGCCGCGCTGCAGCGCAAGATGGGCGTCATGTACCAGAGCGGCGCGATGTTCGGTTCGCTCAACGTGCTCGAGAACGTGCGCTTTCCGCTCGACCAGTTCACCGATCTGGGCCTCGACGCGAAGAACCTGACCGCGCGCATGCTGCTCGAGCAGGTGGAGATGGCCTACGCCGAGGCGCTGATGCCTGGCGAGCTTTCCGGCGGCATGCTCAAGCGCGCCGGGATCGCGCGCGCGATGGCGTTCGGCGCCGACATTTTGATGCTCGACGAGCCCTCGGCGGGGCTCGACCCGATCACCGCGGCGAACCTCGATCGCACCATCCTGTCGCTGCGCCAGAACCTGGGCTTTACCTTCGTCGTGGTTACGCACGAGCTGCAGAGCATCTTCGCGGTGGCCGACCGGGCGATCATGCTCGATCCGGTGTCGCGCAGCATCATCGCGCGCGGCAAGCCGGCCGAGCTGCGCGACCACGCCACGGATGCGCGCGTGCGCCAGTTCTTCAACCGCCAGCCCGACGCGGCGGTCGAGAAGGCGGAGGCCTGAGGATGGCCGAGAGGAAGAGCTACTTTCGCCTCGGGCTGTTCGTCGTGGTCGCGCTGGGAACCGGGCTGCTCGTGCTGTTCATTCTCGGCGGACGCTCGCTGTTCGAGCCGAGCTTTGTCTTCGAGACCTATTTCGACGAATCGGTCGCGGGCCTCGAGATCGGCTCGCCGGTGAAGTTTCGCGGCGTGCCGCTCGGCGAAGTGACCCAGATCACCACTTCGGCGGCGACGTACGAGCGCAACGAGCCGATCAGCGCGCGCAAGGGCTACATTGTGGTGCGCTGCAAGGTTCGCGGCACGCGCGAGCAGGTTGAGCAGTTTCACGACGACATCGATGTGTACATCAAGGCGGGGATTCGCGCCAAGACGCAGCTCGCCGGCATCACCGGGCAGCAGTTCATCATGCTCGACGTCGAGGATCCGAAGAATTTTCGTCCCCTGCCGTTCGAGTGGAAGCCGAAGTATCCGTATCTGCCCTCGGTGCAAAGCACGACTGGCGTGCTCATCGCGCGGATTCAGAGCTTCCTCGCGAGCCTGGACGAGGCCGACGTCGCCAAGCTGGGCGCGAACCTGAACACGCTGCTGGTCAACGCCAACAGAAAGCTGGACGAGCTCGACGTGCCGGACCTGTCCAAGGAGGCGCGAGACGTGCTGAGGGAAGCGCGCACGGCAATCGATCATCTGGACGAGGTCATCGTCAAGGCGCGCATCGATCAAGCGGTGCGCAATTTCTCGACGGCGTCGGAGCGCGCCGCCAAGGTGCTCGGCGACCCGAAAATCGGCCAGTCGGTGGCGAACATCGAAGCGGTCACCGAAACATTGCGCAAGCTGGCCGACGCAGGCGAGTTCGACCGCATCACGAAAAAGCTCGACGACCTCGTCGCGCGGCTCGACGCCGTGGTTGCGGACAACCAGTACGACGTGCGCGTGATCATTCAGGACCTGCGCGTCACCGCGAACAACCTGCGCGCGGTCTCCGAGAGCGTCAGGCGCTATCCGGCCGGTGCGCTGATCGGCGGACCGCCGGCGAAGGTCGAGATTCCCAAGGAGTCCGCGAAATGACGCCCGTTTCCCGCTTCGCCGCGCTCGCCGGCGCCGCGCTGCTGCTCGCCGCCTGCGCAATCGGCGAGCCGCTGCCCGAGGCGACGACCTACGTCGTCGAGCCGCAGATGCCGCCCGCGGCGGCGGCCTCGGCACGCAAGCCCGAGGCGCTGCGCATTGGCCAGGTGCGCGTCGCTGCCGCGTTTTCCGGAAATTCGCTCGTGTTTCGCGCGAGCGACGTGCGCTACGTCTCGGATCCCTACCACGCGTTCATCGCCGAACCGGGCGCGATGCTCGGCAGCCGCATCGCCGACTGGCTCGAGGCGGCCGGTCCGTTCGCGAGCGTCGTGCAGCCCGATGGCCGGCGCGCGGCGCGCTACGTGCTCGAGGCCACGGTGACCGAGCTGTACGGTGACTTCCGGCCCGGCCGCGGACCCGCCGCGGTGCTTGCGATCCAGTTCGCGCTGATCGACACGGCTGCGCCGCGTCCCAGGACCGTGCTCGCGCGCACGCTCGCCCGGCGCATCGAGCTGCCCGAAGCGTCGTTCGACGCGCTGGTGCGCGGCTACGGTAGCGCGCTCGCCGAAATCCTCGCCGAGCTGGTCGCCGCGATGAACAGCATTCAGAGGAGCGCGTCATGGAAACGATGAAGGAAGCCGTCACCGACTGGGCGCAGCACGCCAACAAGAACGCCGGCTGGATCGTCGCGCTGGGGGTGGCGACGATCGTCGCCGGCGTGCTCGCGATCATCGCGCCGCTCGCCGGCGGGCTGGCGATCACCATGCTGGTCGGCGCCGCGATGGCGGTCGGCGGTGTGACGCGGCTGGTCGGCGCGTTTCACGCGGGGTCTTTCGGCCAGGGCGCGATTGCGCTCATCGGCGGGGTGCTCGCGGTGGTCGCCGGCCTGATCCTGCTCGCGCGGCCGGGCGTCGGCCTGCAAATCCTCACCCTGATGCTCGGCGCCTATCTCGTGGCCGACGGCGTGTTCAGCGCCGTGGTTGCCTTTCACGTGCGCCCGAAGCAGGGTTGGGGCTGGATGCTGTTCAGCGCCGCAGTGAGCGTGCTGCTCGGCTTCCTGCTGCTCGCCGAATGGCCGCTCTCCGGGGTCTGGGCGATCGGCACGCTGATCGGCATCAACCTGCTG
>Ga0210099_1000201_pt1 | contig 21902 bp, 19 predicted proteins | sample Joice_ThreeSqA_D_4_FD_184872 | JGI IMG/M metagenome (GOLD analysis project Ga0210099, IMG submission 184872) | Wetland microbial communities from San Francisco Bay, California, USA, that impact long-term carbon sequestration - Joice_ThreeSqA_D2... | ecosystem: Environmental > Aquatic > Marine >...
GGGCTGGGCTACATAAAGCTCGGACAGCCTTCAAATACTTTATCCGGCGGTGAAGCACAAAGAATAAAGCTCGCATCGCATCTTACGGCTCAAAGGGAAAAGAAGCATGTACTTTTTATATTTGATGAACCGACTACAGGACTTCATTTCGACGATATATCAAAATTATTGAAGTGTTTTAATCTTCTCATTGAGAGAAATAATTCAGTTGTGATAATCGAGCATAACCTTGAAGTAATTAAATGTGCAGATCATATTATTGATCTCGGCCCTGAAGCTGGAGAAAAAGGCGGAGAGATTGTAGCCGTTGGAACTCCAGAACAAATTGCCGCAAATGAAAATTCCTGGACAGGAAGGTTTTTGAAGGAGTATTTGGATTAAATTTGTTTAGCATTGAGAATTGAACATCGAGTATTGAAAATCTAATTCTCAATGAACAATACTCAACAATCAATTTTCAATTATGGTAAATAAAACCTTACAAAAATATTTCCCAAAGCATGGCTGGGCAGGATTACTCCTTATCATTCTTTTCTGGGTTTTAAACTGGTCTTTGAATGGATTAAGAACTCATTGGGGATTTTTTCCTTTGTGGCTTGGATATGCAATTTTTGTGGATGCAATTGTTTATTCAAGAAAGGGAACTTCTTTGATAAAGAGAAACTGGAAATTATTTATAACGTTGTTTTTTATTTCTGTCCCGACCTGGTGGCTGTTTGAACTTTACAATCTCAGGACTCAAAATTGGTTTTACGATGGCAAACAATACTTTAATAACCTTGAATATTTTTTGCTTTCTTCGTTAAGTTTTTCAACTGTGATGCCAGCGGTTTTTGAAACATCGGAATTTGCCGGAACATTTAAATGGATAAATCATTTAAACATTAAAAAGAAGATATCTCCTTCTTTAAGAACGGTGTTGTCACTTGCTATTCCCGGAGTTTTTATTCTTACATTGATTGTCATCTTCCCGAAGATTTTTTATCCTTTTGTCTGGATTTCAGCTTTCCTGATTATCGAACCGATCAATATTTTACTAAAGAATAAATCAATTTTTGATTATACCACATCTGCCGATTGGAGACCAATTTTTGCACTTGCATTTGGTTGTCTCATCTGCGGTTTTTTCTGGGAAATGTGGAATTACAATTCTTATCCAAAATGGAAATACGATCTTCCGATGGTGAATACATTTCATTTATTTGAAATGCCTCTGCCGGGATATATTGGTTATTTGGTTTTCCCTTTTGAGCTATTCGCTATTTATAATCTTATCACGGGTATACTTTCTATTAAGAAAGGCAGGGAATTTATTCAACTCTTACCCACACAAAATTCACCCAATGTTAATTAAAATATTTTTGTAAATTCCTTTATAAGTTATCCCGGAAAACTTTAATACTTTTTAGAAAGGTTGAGTTATGATAACATATACAGAACAAAGTATTACCGGGGAAACCTTCGTTAATGCTGGTATTGATGAAGTATGGAAAGCATGGACGACAAAGGAGGGAATTACTTCTTTCTTTTCTCCAGATTGTAATATAGAGCCTAAAGTCGGCGGACCTTTTGAAGTTCTTTTTTATCCATCTTCAGAAGAAGAAAGAGGTTCTGAAGGCTGTACTTTCCTCGGAATTCAGAAAAATAAAATGATTAGTTTTTCCTGGAATGCTCCACCGGAATTTCCCGAAGCCCGGAAGCAATTTACTTTTGTTGTGATAAGGTTCAAAGAACTAAATGAAAAACATACTCAGGTTAATCTTACTCATATTGGTTGGGGAGAAGGTGGTGAGTGGGATGAAGTTTTCAAATATTTTCACAAGGCGTGGCTTAAAGTGGTTCTTCCAAGATTAAAATATGTGTTTGATGTCGGACCTATTGATTGGGATAATCCACCAACTTTTAATTAATAAAAAACACTTATGGCTTGGTTAATTCTTTTTATCGCAGGAATTTTTGAAGTTGCCTGGGCAATTGGCTTAAAATACTCAGAAGGTTTTACAAAACTCTGGCCTTCGGTTTTTACTGTTATCAGCGTTTTAATCAGTATGGGTTTATTGGCAATATCACTAAAGGATCTTCCGGTAGGAACGGCTTATGCTGTTTGGACAGGAATAGGTGCTGTAGGAACAGCCATTCTCGGAATTATTTTATTTGGCGAATCTAAAGAGCTGATCAGAATATTTTTTATTTTGTTGATAGTAGCTGGCATAATTGGATTAAAAATATTTTCAGGAAACAGTAATGCCTAAAAGAAGTGCCGGTTTGGTTGTATTTATTATGAAAGACAACCAGTTAAAAATTCTTTTAGTTCATCCGGGCGGTCCATTCTTTACAAAAAAAGATAATGGTTACTGGGGAATTCCGAAAGGACTTGTTGAAAACGATGAGAATATTTTTCAGGCTGCAATCAGGGAGTTTGAAGAAGAAACAGGAATTAAACCGGAGGGGGAATATATTTCTCTTGGAGAGATTAAACAAAACAGTGGAAAGATTGTTCACGCGTGGGCGCTTGAAGTTAAAGATGATTCACTTCTGAACTTTAAGAGTAATACATTTGAACTAGAATGGCCCCCAAATTCCGGGAAGAAACAAAGTTTTCCGGAAGTTGATAAATGCGAATTTTTTACTCTTGAAGAAGTTGAAAAGAAAATAACCCCGTCTCAGATCCCTTTAATTAATAACCTTAAAACCCATCTTAAAATTTCTTAGTAAGATGAAAAGAATAATTTTTATAGTTGGATCTCTTTTAATAATCACAGGAGCATTGTTTTTTGAACTTCAAGGCGAAAAAGATGCACAACCTGTAGGAGAAAAATACACGATTGTAATTCATGGTGGTGCAGGAACTATTAATAAATCTATGTCTGACTCAATAAAAAAAGAATATATTAAATCGATGGCGGAAGCTTTAACGATTGGGAAAGAAATTCTTGAGAAAGGTGGAAAAAGTATCGATGCGGTTGAGCAGGTTCTCCGATATTTTGAAGATGATCTTAAGTTCAATACTGGTGAAGGAGCAGTCTATACTTCAGAAGGAACTCACGAACTCGATGCTTCAATTATGGATGGAAGCAACCTATCAACTGGTGCTGTTACAATTATTAAGCATGTTAAGCATCCGATTTCTCTTGCAAGATTAGTTATGGAAAAGACGCATCACGTTTTATTAGGAGGGGAAGGTGCTGAAAAGTTTGCTAAGGAAATGGGAATGGAGTTAGTTCCCAATAGTTATTTTGATACTGAATCGAGGTATTTACAGCTTTTAAAGTCAAAACAAAAAACAGAAACTGTTGGCTGTGTTTGTCTTGATAAGCACGGAAATCTTGCTGCAGGAACATCAACAGGTGGCTTGACTAATAAAATGCCTGGAAGAATTGGTGATTCTCCTTTAATAAATGCAGGAACTTATGCTAACAACAAAACCTGTGCAGTTTCCGGAACAGGAACAGGTGAAGAATTTATCAGGCACACTGTTGCCTACAATGTTTCTGCTTTAATGGAATATAAAGGAATGACCTTAAAAGAAGCTGCCGATGAAGTTGTTTTTCATATCCTTAAGAAAAATGACGGGGGAATAATAGCAGTGGACAAAGATGGAAATTACGCTACGCCTTTTAATACCTTAGGAATGTACCGCGGTGTTGCGACATCCGGTGGGATTTTTGAAATTAAAATCTGGGAGTAAAAATGAAAAGACCATCTAAAGGAGAATTTGCACCATATTATGCAAACTATATTAGAAATGTACCTGATGATGCGATTAAAGCATTCGGGGATCAGCTTAATACAACGAATGCCTTTTTCAAATCGATTCCAAAAGACAAAATAGATTATAAGTACGCAGATGGGAAATGGAGCATTAAAGAAATCGTCGGGCATCTTATCGATAATGAAAGAGTAATGTCTTACCGTGCTTTGGCAATCTCAAAAAATGAAAAACAATCTCTTCCCGGTTTTGACCAGGATGATTATATAAGAAAATCAAATTATTCTAAAAGAAATTATTCTGAATTAGTTGAAGAATTGAAAAAAATAAGAGAAGCAAATATTCTGATGTTCAAAGACTTTTCGGAAGAAATTCTTGATAGAAGGGGAGTTGCTAATAATTCCGAAGTAACAGTCAGAGCAATTCTGTTTATAATAGCGGGGCACGAACTACATCACATTAATGTTATTAAAGAAAAGTATTTGAAAAAAAGTAATTAAAGAAATCTTTTAATTTCTCGAATTATTTTTTCTGTAGCTCCGAGATTTTCTTCAATGTATTTCAAGGAAATTTCTTTTTTCGATTTTCTCAGTTCATCATTACCAAATAATGTTCTTAATTCTTTATAAGCTTCTTTTTTATTCCTGATAAGAATTCCACTTCCCTTTTTCTGCAACTCTTTCGGTTCCTGGGAATTTTCAATCTTTGGTCCGAATAAAACCGGAACTCCATAAACTGCTGCTTCAAGAACATTGTGTACATTTGATTTAAAACCTCCGCCTACAAAAGCAACATCAGCGTAAAAATAAAGTGTTGACAAAATTCCTATCGAATCCACTATGATAACTTTTTCATTTTTATAATTATTTAAATGCGAAAACCTGATTGTCTCGACGTATTTACCAACTTCGTTTTCAATGTTTTCGATGTTAAGTATTGTGGGTTCGTGGGGAGCGATAATCATTATGATATTTCCCAGATATTTTTGAAGCTTTAAAAAAGCTGGGCAAATTATTTCTTCATCGGTATTCCATGTACTTCCCGCAACAAATATTTTCTTGTCCTTTAAAATTTCACCTTTGATAAGTCGCTTTTCTATTGCTTTTAAGCTTTTTTGATAAACCCTGTCGAATCTTGTATCACCAACAATTTTAAGTTGTTCATCTGTGCATCCGAATTCTTTAAAACCTTCAGCATCTGCCTGAGAAACCGCAAGAATTTTTGTAAGCTTTTTAAAAAGTGCTTCGTGAAAACTTTTTATCAAAGGCATTTTCCTTGAGGACCTTTTTTTCATCGTAGCATCAACCAGAAGCATTGGTATTCCAACTCTTTTCATTTCATAAATATGATTAGGCCAGATATCATATCTCATAATTACAGCCAAGTCCGGTTTTATTATACTTATAAATCTTCTGGCGTTTATTGGCGTATCGAATGGAATATATGAAATAAGATCTGCATAAGGATACTTTTTTGAGTTTTCATAACCGGAAGGAGAGAAAAACGTTACTAGAATATTTATGTCGAATTTTTTCTTAAGCTCTTCGATAATAGGTTTTGCCTGTTCAAACTCTCCAAGTGAAGATGAATGAAACCAGACAAGTTTTTTCGTTTTATTAAGCGATGCAGCATCTATAATAAGATTTTCAAATATTCTTTTCCTTCCTTTTAGTCCTATCCTGATTTTGGAATTAAAAAAACTTCCGATCAACAGTGTGAAGTAAAGCGGCGGCAGTATAAAGACGTTATAAAAGAAGAACCAGATTTTAATCATTAAGAATTTATAAGCTCGATAAGTTTGTTATATGCATCGCCCGGACTAAGTTCAAGCATACACTTAAAATGTTTTTTAGGACAATTCTCTCGACCGATATGCGTACATGGTCTGCAAGATAATGTTTTGTTCTCTAAAATTTCAGCCAAAGGTTGATAAGCCGCTGGCTTAAAATTCTTGCTATTATAAGGTGTAAAACCGAATTCTCTTACTGTCGATCCGAAAAATGTGAGTACGGGAACTTTCATTGCACAGGCTGTATGCATTAAACCGGAATCGTTGCAAACTATTGCATTGCACTCTTTCATATTTACTGCAGTCAACAATAAATTGTTATTGTTACATAGATTAACAGAATTAAAGATGCTTTTTGAAATTTCTTCGCAAATTCTCATATCATTCTTCCCACCAAATAAGACAATTGTTTTGCCTTCATCGCTTAATTTTTTGCCGAGACTTATGTAATAATCTTCCGGCCAGCTTTTGGTAAAATGGCGGGAACCGGGAGCGAATCCAATATAATTCCTTTCTTTTCCTTTTATTGATGCTTTTTCGTTTCCTAAAAACAAATCTAATCCTTGTTCGTCCAGCTCATACCCATCTACCGATTCGGCATATCTTACAGGTATTTGTTTTGCATCTTTTAAGTTGTTTATTTTGAATTTTACAAGAAGAAGTTTATCTAAAGTTCTTTTATCGAAAATTCTGATATTATCTGTTTTTATTTTATTTCTTACTGCTGCGCTTCTTAAATTATTTTGTAAATCGATAATTAAATCAAAACTGCCCGATGTAAGTTCATCGGAAATATTATTTTTACTTCTTCTAAATAAAAAAAGTCTATTTATATAAGGATTATTAATCAGAACGTCCCGGTATTCCTCCCTTAAGAGATAATCAATTGCAATGTGAGGAAATTTTTTCTTAATAGACCTGATTAAGGGCGTTGACAGGAGAATATCTCCAAGTGAACTTAACCTGATCATCAGTACTCGGTTTATGTTATTAAAATCAATCAAGCTTAAACAATTAAATTAAGTCACAAATCTAAAAAAAATGACGTTCCATTACCAAGAGAAATTATAAAACATAAAGTTTTATTTATATATAATTGAAAACAAAGTTCAGGATTCTTATCTTTCATGTTAAAATAAGGATATTTTGATGAGTACATTGCCTCCTCCTTCAGTAAAAAAATCTTCCGATGATTCACTCGAATCTAAAGTTTATACAATTGTTGAAAGTCTTAAAGATTATATACCCGTGATGAATGACAGGAACAGGCTTGGATTTGGTCTTTATAAATATTTAAAGGGGGAAGGAGAGAAGCCTGAAATATTAGTTAAAACATCTAAGCTGAACGTAAAAAATATATCTCTTGATAAACTTGCAGAAAAGATAAACGCTGAGCTTTCAAAATTAAAATAAATATTTTTCCTTTTGGTCAAAAGAAATTTATTTTTCTTTTGCCATAAACTCTTCAACTTTTTTAACATCATATTCACTGCCCACAAAAATCGGAGTTCTTTGATGCAGAGTTTCCGGTTTTAGCTCGAGAACTCTTTGTTTACCATTTGATGCCCGTCCTCCGGCCGCTTCTACAATAAAAGCCATCGGGTTACATTCATACATTAATCTTAATTTGCCATCTGGATTTCTTGAATCTGCCGGGTACATATAAATACCGCCGTACAATAAGTTTCTGTGTATGTCCGCAACCATAGAGCCAATGTAACGTGATGTATATGGGCGCTCAGTATCGGTATCTTCTTCCTGGAGCCACTTGATATATTTTTTAAGTCCCGGGTGCCAGTATAAATAGTTCCCTTCATTTATACTGTATATTTTTCCCTTTTGTGGAGTTTTGATATTTTCATTTGATAAAAGAAATTCTCCAAAAGAAGGGTCCAAAGTAAAACCGTGAACACCATGACCGGCAGTGTAAACCATAATTGTGCTGGATCCGTAAACAATGTATCCTGCCGCAACCTGCTTAACACCTTTCTGTAAACAATCTTCTAAAGTCCCGGGTTTGCCATCAGGAGTAATTCTTTTAAAGATAGAAAAAATAGTTCCTATACTAACATTCGCATCTATATTGGAAGAACCGTCGAGCGGATCAAATAAAAGAACATATTTGCCAACTTTAAACTTTGGGGGAATGTGAATTATATCTTCTTCCTCTTCGGAAGCCATAATACAGAGATGACCGCCATGATCCATCGCATTGAACATCATATTGTGAGCGAACATATCGAGCTTTCTTACATCTTCTCCATGAACATTGCTGTCCCCTGTAAATCCGAGTATGTCTGCAAGTCCCGCTTTGTTTACTTCAAGTGAAATAACTTTTGCAGCTAACGAAAGATCGTGGATAAGTTTTGAAAGCTCACCAGTCGCTTCGGGGTGGAGTTTTTCTTGCTCGATTATGAAACGGGAAAGAGTCATAAATCTTATTTGCGGCATTTAATTTCTCCTTTAAAATTATTTTTGAAAGGATTAAACAGCTTTTACAATTTCCTGGTCTTTATATTGAAGCTGATACAGCTTGTAATATATTCCTCTTTTTGCAAGAAGTTCCTGGTGATTTCCTGTTTCCCTGATTTCTCCTTTATGGAGAACGATTATTTTATCTGCAGTTTGAATTGTGGATAATCTATGAGCGATTACAATTGCAGTTCTGCCAACAAGAAGATTTTCAATAGCTTTCTGAATCAATATCTCCGTTTCGGTATCTACGCTTGAAGTTGCTTCATCAAGAACAAGGATTTTAGGATCATAAGCCAAAGCCCTTGCAAATGAAACGAGTTGTTTTTGTCCAACACTTAAAGTCGCCCCGCGTTCCTTTACAATTTCATCATATTTTGCTGGTAATGTTTTTATAAATTTGTCAGCTCCAACAAACTTCGAAGACTCAATAATTTTATCCTGTTGAATTTCTTCATTGTCCATATTTATGTTTGTCTTAATCGTTCCCGAAAAAAGAAAAACATCCTGCAAAACTATTGATATATATTTGCGAAGTTCTTTCTTATCCATTTTACTTATATCTATTCCATCGACAAGTATTGATCCTTTGTTTATATCATAAAAACGAGTTAAAATATTTATGATACTTGTCTTTCCTGCACCTGTATGACCAACAATTGCAACGGTTTCTCCGGGCTTTATCTTAAATGAAATATCTTTAAGAACATAATCTTCATCATTATAAGCAAACCAAACATTTTTAAACTCTATTTCACCTTTTACTTTTTCAAGCTTAACAGGATTTTCCGGGTTTTTAACAAAAGTTTTATTATCGAGAAGTTTAAATATTCTTTCTGACGAAGCCATTGCAGTTTGCATAATGTTATATTTTTCAGATAAATCTCTTATCGGACGGAAAAACATTTCTGTATATTGAATAAAAGCAAAGAGGACGCCGATAGTCATGCTTCCCCTTATTATTTCTCCGCCGCCGTACCAGACGATTAAACCGACAGCTATCGAGCTTAGTAATTCTACGCCGGGATAGAAAAGAGCATAATAGAAGATCGATCTTATGTTTGCTTGCCTGTAATCATTATTAATATCTGAAAATCTTTTAAGCTCATCTTTTTCTTTTCTGAATATCTGAACTACATTCATTCCCGTGATATGTTCCTGCATGTAAGCGTTCAATCTTGCAAGATGAAGTCTCACATCTCTATAACTTTCTCTTACTTTTTTCCTGAAAAGAAAAGTTCCATATATCAAAACAGGAAGAACGGAGAGTGTAACAAAGGAAAGTTTTACATCCATGAAAAACATAAAGACAAATATCCATACGATTATAAAAATATCGCTGAATACCATTACAATGCCGGATGAAAAAAGTTCACCCAAAGCTTCAACATCATTTGTAACTCTTGTAACAATTCTTCCGATCGGTGTTTTATCAAAAAACTTGAGTGCAAGTTTTTGTGTGTGAGTAAATAGCTGGGTGCGAAGATCGTAAAGAGTTTTTTGTCCCAGGTATTGTGTGTAATAAGTAAGAAAGAATTGTATGACAGCCTGGAATAAAAGACTGGCAAACAAAACCAAACTTATAATGATTAAACCCTGGTAATCTGAATTTGCGATATATTTATCGATTGCAACTTTGGTAAGATAAGGGCGAAGCGGGCCTAAAGCCGCTACAACGATATTCATTAGAATTGCAAAGATGACATACTTCCTGTATGGTTTTATGTAGGCCAGCAAACGCTTCATTAAATGTGAATCGTATGCTTTTCCTAAAACTTCTTCTTCGCTGTGATAATCTTGTGCCATATATTATATAGAACCTTCGAGGTTAAAGTTTCGAAAACAAAGAGTTAGCCTCGAAGGTTAAGCTAACTCACTTTATGATAATCCTTTCCTTCAAAGAAAGAAATAATATTTTCAATAGTTGTGTCTAATATTCTCTCAATTGCTTCCACAGAATCAAAAGCTATGTGAGGAGTTATAATTACATTTTCTTTTTTTATTAAGATATTTCTTTTCAATAACGTTTCTAAGTGATCGACCGAAACATTTTTTGTCAGCATCTGGTTTTCTTCTTTCAGAAGATCTTCACCTTCAAAAACATCGAGCCCGGCTCCGCTAAAAATATTATTCTCAATTGCATAATAGAGAGCTTTTGGTTCAATAATTCCGCTTCTTGCAGTATTTATAAATAAAGCTCCTTTCTTCACATTCTGAATATTATTCATATTAAGAAGATGATGAGTAAACTTGTTGTAAGGACAATGCAAAGTTATGATATCTGACTTTTCCAAAAGTTCATCGAGTGGAACATATTTATAATCGAGAAGCTCTGTTAAAATATGATTCGGCTTTGCATCGAAAGCCAATATTTTCATTCCAAAACCTTTAGCAATTTTAATAACATGAACCCCGATACTTCCTGCACCAACTACGCCGAGCATTTTTCCTCTTAAATCAAAACCGCGTAATCCATCAATAGAAAAATCATTACTGCTTGTTCTAACATAAGCTTTATGAAGGTTTCTCGATAAAGCAAGTATCAATGCAAAAGTATGTTCGGCAACAGTATTTTCTCCATAGTAAGGAACATTTGCTACAGCGACATTTCTTTTCCTCGCAGAGCTTAAATCAATGTGATTAAAACCAGTGCTTCTTGTAGCGACAAGCTTTAATTTTTTCATTTGAGAAATAATCTTTGCAGAAACGATAGAATATATAAACGGTGAAATTACATTTGCATCCAGGGTCGATTTGTAATTAAAGTCTTTTGTTAACGGTTCATTAAAAAACTGTAAATCATAATTCTTCAGTTTTTTCTTTATATAATTTTTTTCTTTTGGTGTTATCTCAAAGAAAACAATTTTCATTTTTGTCATTTGTTTACTCAGCTCAATTCTTCAAGTTCTTTTTCGAGTAATTGCTTAAAGTGAAGATCAGCATAAATACCGCCTTCAGCAACTAATTCTTCGTGGTTTCCTTCTTCAACAATTTTACCATCGGAGATTACAATTATTTTATCTGCATCTTTCACAGTGGAAATTCTGTGGCTAATAATTATGCTTGTTCGATTCTTCATGAAATTCTTTAAGCTTTTTAGAATTTCTTCTTCAGTGTTTGTATCAACTGCTGAAAAAGAATCATCGAGTATTAAAATCTTCGGATCAATTGCCAGCGCCCTTGCGAGAGAAGCACGCTGTTTTTGCCCACCGGAAAATGTGATTCCTCTTTCTCCAACCATAGTATTATATTGAAGAGGGAAGTCCTCGACATCTTTATCGAAATGGGCAATCTTAGAAACTTCGGCAACTGTGTCTTTATTTATTTCCCTTAATCCATAAGAAATATTATTCATTACAGAATCTGAGAATAAAAAGGATTCCTGCTGAACAACTCCAATTTCTCTTCTTAAAATATTTAAAGGGATAGTTCTAATGTCTTTGCCATCAATAAAAATTTGTCCGTCCGTTACATCATATAATCTTGGGATAAGATTGATAAAAGTTGTTTTACCAACTCCGGTATATCCCATAATTGCAGTTGTAGAACCCACTGGTATTTTAAGATTAATATCTTTTAATATATAAGGATGGTTTTCGTTATACCTGAAAGAAACATTTTTAAATTCTATTTCTCCTTTAATTTCCTTTATTGAATTATCAGTTGTACCGGAATCATCAACTTCATAAGGTTCGTCTAACATTTTGTTCAAGCGTTTCATACTTGCTTCACCCTGCTGCACAATATTTATAACCCATCCGAATGCGATCATCGGCCAAATGAGAATGCCGAGATATATTACGAATGCAGTAATATCACCGAGTGTAATTTCTTTTGAGATAACTGCACTTCCGCCAACCCATATAACTATAATTATTGATAAGCCCGTAATAAGAAAAAGAAAAGGCATTATGGCTGCCTGTACTTTTGCCAAATTCATATTCCTTTTAAGATAATCCTGGCTCAGGTTGTTGAATTGTTTGATTTCATTTTCTTCACGGACATACGATTTAATAACTCTTATTCCCGAAAAATTTTCCTGTGCTTTCGTAGTTATCTCGGCAAACTTCTCCTGGATAAGTGTAAACTTCTGATGAATCTTTTTACCCATTTTGTAAACGACAAAAGAAAGAATAGGTAACGGCAAAAGTGTATAGAGAGTCAGCAATGGATCAAGTGAAAGCATAATTGCGAGCACAATTATTAATCTTATAGAAGTATCCGTTGAATACATGACCGCCGGACCTAAAAACATTCTCACGGCATTTATATCGTTTGTGGCGTGAGCCATTACATTTCCGGTAGAATTATTCTGAAAGAATCTAAGAGGAAGGCGTTGAATATGACTCCAAAAATCATAGCGGAGATCGTATTCAATTTCTCTTGAAACTACAATGATTGTTTCACGAATATAAAATCTAAAAACCCCTGCAAATAATGCCGAGGCAACAATCAGCAAAGCATAGTTGATAAGCTGATCGATAGTCGTTTTGTTTTCAATTGAATTAATAGTGTCTTTTAAAAGTATCGGGATGTAAACCGTACCGATATTTGATAAAAGAATAAAAACAAAACCCCAGAAGAGTTTCTTTTTATACCTTGCAAAATATTTATTTAAGGTGAAAAGATTTTTCATCAATAGAATTAAAATTATGTATCTGCCACGAACAGAGTCGATGCTAAAAATTATAACTTCGGACTATACTAATCTATGACGCTAAAATTAGTATAATTCTGTAAGACTTCTGGTACTATTACTTTTCCTTCGGGAGTCTGATACATTTCAAGTAATGAAACCATTAGTCTGCTTGTAGCAAGACCAGAGCCGTTAAGCGTATGAACAAATTCCGGTTTCTTTGTTTGCTCATTTCTGAAACGGATATTTGCTCTTCTTGCCTGGAAGTTTTCAAAATTACTGCACGAAGACGATTCAAGCCACCTGTTTTCTGCCGGTGACCATGTTTCAATATCGTAACATTTTGCAGCGGAGAAACTCAAGTCCCCGGTACAAAGCAGTAAAATTCTATATGGAATTTTTAACGCCTGCAAAATATCTTCTGCATCTTTAACGAGTTTTTCAAGTTCATTATAAGAAGTTTCCGGCTTAACGAGTTTTACCATTTCAACTTTGTTAAACTGGTGAACTCTTAAAAATCCTTTAGATTCTTTTCCATAAGAACCGGCTTCACGCCTGAAGCAAGCCGAATAACCAACATGTTTTATCGGAAGTTCATTTTCATTTATGATTTCATTCCTGTAAATATTTGTGATCGGAACTTCGGCAGTGGGAATCGGATACAATTCATCTTTTTCTATGTAATACATATCGTCTGCCATTTTGGGAAGCTGTCCGGTTCCTCTCATCGAATCACTGTTAACAAGAAAAGGAGGAAAAACTTCTGAGTAGCCATGATTTTTAAGATGGAAATCGAGCATAAAATTTATTAAAGCCCGTTCGAGTGTTGCGCCTTTACCAATATAAAGTGGAAAACCTGAACCGGAAATTTTAGCTCCTTTTTCAAAATCAAGTATCTTTAATTTTTTCCCAAGTTCGATATGATCAAGTGCTTTTTCGTTTTTAGTAATTGAAAATCCTTCAGGAAGCCACTGTCTAACTTCAACATTATCTGTAGAACTTTTACCAACAGGAACAGATTCGTGAGGCATGTTCGGTATGAACATCAAAATATCTTCTGCCTTTTGTTCAACTTCCTTGAGTTGAGAATCTAAATCTGTTATTTGATCTGAAACAGATTTCATTTCTGCGAGAATCGAATTAACATCTTCTCCGGCTTTTTTCATTTTAGGAATTTGAGAAGAAGCTTCATTTCTTTTGTGCTTTAATTCGTCTGTCTTTAAGATCAATTCACGTCTTTGTTCATCGAGTTTCAAAAGATCATCGAGCTTGTCAGCTTCGTTTTTATTCTTTGTTCCCTGTCTAACTAGTTCGGGATTCTCTCTTATGAATTTTATATCGAGCATATAATTCCTGTTAAAAACTTCTGGTGAGTAATTGAAAAAATATCTGAGAATTACTTAACCACAATATTATAGATTTTATTCTTTACAAAAATTTCTTTTATTACGTTGTTTCCAGTTACATATTTCAAAACTTTTTCATCATTGAATACAGCAGTCTTTACGGTTTGCTGGTCAGCATCAATTGGCAATTCTATTGTTGATCTCAACTTACCGTTTATTTGTATTGCAATGTTAACATTATCTTCTGTCAAAGCTGCAGCATCTGCTTCGTGCCAAACGGGGTTTTCAAAAAGCGATTTTTCTTCACCTAAAAGCTGCCAGCATTCTTCTCCAAGATGAGGTGCAACGGAAGAAAGCAAAACTGCAAATCTTTCCAAAACATAAACCTGAATTTCTTTTGAACATTCATCAAGAATTTTGATTTCATTCAGTAATTCCATTAAGGAAGCAATAGCTGTGTTAAAGCGGAAGTTCTCAATTTCTTCTTCAAACTTTTTTATTGTTTGATTGATCTTTCTGTAAAGTTTCTTTTCACCTTCGTGCAGTGAATTGAGATCGTATTTACTTTTAGTCTTGCTTTCTTTTAAAATATCTTTAAACTTATTAAAAAGTTCATAGGTTCTTTGAACGAATCTGTCCGTTCCTGCGATTCCTTTATCGCTCCAGTCACCGCCGAGGTCATAAGGACCCATAAACATTAAATATAAACGGAAGACATCCGAGCCATAATTATCTGTGAAATCATTAGGGTTTACAATATTATTTTTTGATTTCGACATCTTAGCACCCTGGTTTGTAATTGTTCCCTGGTGAATAAGATTTATAAACGGTTCATCGCTGTTTGTCTGTTTAATATCTCTTAAAAACTTATGGATAAATCTTGCATAAAGTAGATGCATTACTGCATGTTCCGCACCGCCGACATACATATCAACCGGTGTCCATTTATCGGCAAGTTTGTTATCAAAAATTGTATCACTAATTTTTGGATTAAGATACCTGAAATAATACCATGAAGAATCAACAAAAGTATCCATTGTGTCAGGATCTCTTTTTGCATCCTCACTACACTTAGGACATTTTACATTTATAAAATCTTTATTCGATTCAAGCGGAGATTCTCCTGATGGTCTGAATTCTACATCATAAGGAAGTTCAACAGGTAAATCTTTTTCATCAACCGGAACCTCGCCGCATTTAGGGCAATGAATAATCGGAATCGGTGTCCCCCAGTAGCGCTGTCGGGAAATCAGCCAATCGCGTAAACGGTAATTTATTTTTCTTGTTCCAATTCCATTTTCTTCAAGCCAGCTAATTATTTTTTGTTTTGCATCGTCTACATTAAGTCCATCAAGAAAATCGCTGTTTATTGCCGGTCCATCTCCAATATAAGCTTTGCCTTCAAAATTTTCCGGTGGCTGCACGGTTCTTATAATAGGCAAATCAAATTTTTCTGCAAACTCCCAGTCACGTTCATCCTGTCCGGGAACAGCCATAATAGCACCGGTTCCGTAAGTCATCAAAACATAATCAGCAATCCAGATAGGAATTTTTTTATTGTTAACTGGATTAATTGCAAAAGCTCCCGTGTTAACGCCCGTTTTTTCTTTTACAGTTGAAGTTCTGTCAATCTCCGACATAGACTTCGTAGAATTTATGTATTGCTCAACACTAGATTTAAATTCTTTTGTCGTAATCAAATCAACCAGAGAATGTTCCGGTGCAAGCACCATATAAGTTGCCCCAAACAATGTATCTGGTCTTGTTGTAAAAACTTTTATCTCTTCGTTCTTTCCATCTATCTTAAAAATTACTTCCGCACCTTCACTTTTACCAATCCAGTTTCTCTGCATCAGTTTTGTTTTTTCCGGCCAGTTTATTTTATCCAATCCATTTAAAAGTTCTTCGGCGTAATCAGTAATCTTAAAAAACCATTGTGTAAGATTTTTCTGGATAACCGGAGTCCCACATCTTTCACAGGTCCCATCAGATTGTACCTGTTCATTTGCAAGAACAGTTTGATCTTTTGGACACCAGTTAACAGGTGCATTTTTTCTGTAAGCCAATCCTTTTTTATAAAGCTGGAGAAATAGCCATTGGTTCCATTTGTAATATTCAGGTGCGCAGGTCATCAGTTCCGCATCCCAATCGTACATACATCCCATATTTTTTAGCTGGACACGGATATCTTCAATATTTTTGATAGTAGAATCGTAAGGATGAATTCCTGTTTTGATTGCATAATTTTCTGCAGGCAAACCAAAAGCATCATAACCGATAGGCTCAAAAACATTAAACCCTTTTAACTTTTTGTATCTCGCCCAACTATCGTTCGGTCCGTAATTATACCAGTGCCCGATGTGAAGTTTAGCTCCCGAAGGATAAATGAACATTACAAGGGAGTAAAGTTTATTTTCTGTTTTGGATAAATTCGTTTTATAGACTTCTTTTTCTTCCCAGAATTTTCTCCATTTAGGTTCTATTTCAGCAAAAGGATAATGCATAATTTTCTTTAAAATTCTTTAAAAAGAGTGTTAAATTTACCCAAAATGAACCGCATTTCAAATGCAGGCAAACGGGATATGTTGATTGTATTACTCTATTTTATCGTTTTCCAGATTAATTTTCCTTTGAATGTTAAAGATAATATTTCTAATTTCCAGTTAAGGTGTGCTTTTACTTCAAGATTTTATTTAGATAAAATATAGAACTGTAATTAATGCAATTACTTATCTTTAATAAACAGCAATAACTGAGGTATTAAATGAAATACCCGGAAGTGAAAAATTATATAGGGGAGGAGTTACAAAACGGAAGCAGTAATAAACTAGATGTTTACTCACCGGTAAATGGCGAAGTTATTTCAAAAGTTTTTCTCTCAACTTATGAAGCAATTGATAAAGCAGTAAAGACTGCAAGTGAAGCTTTCCCTTCCTGGTCTGAAACCCCAATTAAAGAAAGAGTGCAGGTATTTTTCAGATATAGAAATCTTTTAGAGAAAAATCTTGATGAGCTTTCAGAAATTGTCCACGAAGAAAACGGAAAAACTATTGAAGAAGCAAAAGCTGAAGTTGCAAAAAGTATAGAGCTAACAGAGTTTGCTTGTTCAATGCCTCAGCTAATTGCCGGCGAAATTCTTGAAGTGAGTAAAGGTGTCGAGTGCAGGCTAGAACATTTTCCACTCGGTGTTGTTGCTTCAATAACGCCATTTAACTTTCCGAACATGGTTCCTAATTGGACAATTCCAAATGCGCTTGTTCTGGGAAATGCTATGATACTGAAACCATCAGAGCTTGTACCAATAAGTGCAAACCGGATTGCTAATCTTTTAAAAGAAGCCGGACTTCCTAAAGGAGTTTTTAATGTTGTGCATGGTTCGAGAGATGCAGTAGAAGCACTTTGTGATCATCCGGGAATAGATGCGGTATCGTTTGTTGGTTCTACGAAAGTTGCTAAGATTGTTTACAAGAGAGCCACATCGAATTTAAAAAGAGTTCTTGCTCTTGGCGGAGCAAAAAATCATCTTATAGTTTTACCCGATGCAAATGTTCAAATGACAGCTTCCAATGTTGCAGCATCAATGTCCGGTTGTGCCGGGCAACGATGTATGGCCGCCTCCGCAATGGTTGGAGTTGGAGACGTCGATCATATAATTGTACAACTTGTTGAAGAAGCAAAAAAAATTGTTCCCGGCAAAAATCTTGGTGCCGTTATTTCTAAAGAAGCAAAAGAAAGAATAGAAGAATATATTACAGAAGCCGAAAAAGAAGGAGCAAAAATTCTTTTAGATGGAAGAAATTATATAGTTAAAGGAAATGAAAAAGGTTTCTATGTCGGACCAACAGTTATTGATTATGTAAAACCTGAAATGAAAATTGCTAAAGAAGAAGTATTTGGTCCGGTGCTTTCAATTATGCGGTCCAAAACCATTGATGAAGCAATTAAAATTGAAAACAGTTCTACTTATGGAAATGCTGCTGCTGTCTTTACGCAAAGTGGTGGACTCGCTCGTTATGTCGCAGAGAGAGCAAGTGCTGGGATGATTGGAGTAAATATTGGTGTGCCTGTACCGAGAGAACCTTTTTCTTTCGGTGGATGGAATGAATCTAAATTTGGAGTTGGTGATATTACAGGTAAAAGCTCAATAGAATTATGGACAAAGTTGAAAAAGATCACAACAAAATGGAATCCTGAATCAAGAACAAACTGGATGAGCTAATCTTATTACAAAGAATCAATAAAAATTTTATAAGGAATAAATATGAGTAAAATAGTTCGGGGCGGATTAATACAGGCTACTCTTGCAGGCTCGAGCGAGGACCCGATCAGTAAAATAAAGGACGCTATGATCGAGAAACACCTTAAGATGATTGACAATGCAGCAAAACAAAACGTACAGATATTATGTCTCCAGGAATTATTTTACGGGCCATACTTTTGTGCCGAGCAAAAAACAAAATGGTATGATATGGTGGAGAAAATTCCTGATGGACCCACGACAAAATTAATGCAGGAAGTTGCAAAGAAATATAATATGGTTCTTGTAATTCCAATTTATGAGGAAGAGATGACGGGAGTTTTTTATAATACTGCTGTCGTTATCAATGCTGACGGAAAATATCTCGGCAAATACCGTAAGCATCACATTCCTCATTGTGATCCCGGTTTCTGGGAAAAATTTTATTTCAGACCCGGCAACCTTGGTTTTCCTGTTTTTCAAACTGCTTATGCTGATATTGGAGTTTATATTTGTTATGACAGGCACTTTCCCGAGGGTGCACGAGCTCTTGGTTTAAATGGAGCTGAAATTGTGTTTAATCCTTCCGCAACTGTAGCTGGCTTATCAGAATATTTATGGGAACTCGAGCAGCCTGCTCACGCGGTAGCAAATGGTTATTTCATCGGTGCAATAAACCGTGTTGGAAGAGAAGGACCATGGAACATCGGTGAATTTTATGGAAGTAGCTATTTTTGTTCTCCACGTGGAAAAATAATTGCACAGGCAGGTCGCGATAAAGACGAACTTGTAGTTGCCGATCTTGATCTTGACCAGATAAAAGAAGTAAGAAATGTCTGGCAGTTTTTCCGTGATCGTCGTCCGGAAGCCTACTCTGAATTAGTAAAACAATAAATGTTATAAGGAATTTTTTATGCACGACATTCCTGTAAAAGAAAAAAGCCTTTCCTCTGATGAAATAATTGCGAAGCATAATGAATATTTATTTCCGAGCGTATTCAATTACTATAAAAAACCACTGGTGATTGGTCGCGGCGAAGGAACTTATGTTTATGATCCTGAAGGAAATAAATATCTCGATTTTTTCGGAGGAATATTAACCGTCAGTGTTGGGCATTGCAATCCTAAAGTAACACAAAAAATAAATGAGCAGGTAACCAAGCTTCAGCATGTTTCTACTTTATATCCAACTGAAAACATAGCACTTTTAGCTGAGAAGCTTGCAGAAATTACTCCAGGTAAATTAAATAAATCCTTTTTCACTAATAGCGGAACAGAAGCTGATGAAACCGCACTCTTTTTCGCAATGCAATATACCGGCAGCCAGGAAGTAATTGCACTAAGACATAGTTACTCGGGTCGTTCTCTTTTTGCAATGAGTTTAACAGGAAATTCTGCATGGCGTCACGGAGGAACTCATGTTGCAGGAATTAAGCATGCGGTTAGCCCATATTGTTATCGCTGTCCGCTAGGACTCAAGTATCCTTCCTGTGAAATAAAATGTGCACAAGATATTGAAGAAATGATTCTAACAACAACAAGTGGTTCTGTTGCTGGTTTTATAGCCGAACCAATCCAGGGAGTTGGTGGGTTTATTACTCCGCCTAAAGAATATTTCCAGGTTGCTGTTCCAATCATAAAAAAATACGGAGGAGTTTTTATTGCGGATGAAGTTCAGACAGGTTTTGGCAGAACAGGCAAAAGAATGTTTGGAATTGAGCACTGGGAAGTTGAACCCGATATAATCACTACAGCTAAAGGAATTGCTAATGGTGTTCCACTCGGAGCGACAATTGCAAGAGCAGAAATCGCGGATAGTTTTACAGGACTTACAATTTCCACTTTTGGCGGTAATCCTGTTTCAATGGCAGCGGCCTTAGCTACTATTCAGGTTATCGAAGAAGAAAACCTCGCACAAAATGCCTATGAAGTTGGACAATATTTACGCGAGGGTCTGGAAGAGTTACAAAAAAAATATTCTTCAATAGGCGATGTAAGAGGAATGGGATTAATGCAGGCTTGTGAATTTGTAAAAGAAGGCAAAGAACCTGATCCTCAAACAGTAGGAAAATTATTTGAAGAAATGAAAAATGAAAAAGTATTAATTGGGAAAGGAGGGCTTTATGGAAATGTTGTTAGAATTTCTCCTCCACTTACTGTTTCAAAGAGTGAAGTCGATGATTTTCTCCGGGCGATGGATAATTCTTTAAGTCTTTGTTGATGAAATTTCTTTTTTAAAAATATCCGAACATTCTCATCTGAATTAAAATGATTAACTCAGCACCAAAACTTTCTGATAAGAAATACGAAGAGAATTTTAAAGAGCTTAAACCAGCTTTCTCAAAAAATAGTGCAGTAGCTGAAGCAAACAGGTGTCTATATTGTTATGATTCTCCCTGCAAAACTGCATGTCCCACTCACATAGACATTTCTGTTTTCATAAAAAAAATTGCAACCGGAAATCTTAAAGGGTCTGCTAAAACAATTCTTGAATCAAACTGGATTGCTCTTACCTGTGCGAAAGCTTGCCCGGTAGAAGAACTTTGTGAAGGTGCTTGTGTTTATAATGACAAAGGAGAAAAACCTATCGAGATAGGCAGATTGCAGAGATACGCTATTGATAATTATTTTTCTTCAGGTATGCCAGAATTATTTAAAGCAAAAGAAAAGAATGGAATGTCGATCGGCATAATTGGGTCAGGTCCCGCGGGTTTAGCATGCGGTGCCGAACTTGCACTTCTTGGTTATGATGTTCAAATATATGAAGCGAGTGAGGTTCCGGGTGGTTTAAGTACATGGGGAATTGCACCTTATAAAGTACGACAGGAAGACAGTTTAAAAGAAGTAGAACTTATTAAAAGTCTTGGTGTTAAAATAAAAACGGGAATCAGAATTGGTGAATCGATTTCTATCGAAGATATCCTGAATAAACATGATGCAATTTTTGTCGGAATAGGTTTAGGAGAAAGCAGTAAATTAAATATTCTGGGAGAAAATCTTGGAGGTATTGTCGGTGCATTATTTTTTATTGAAAATGTAAAAAAAGAAAAATGGAATTCTGTCGATGTTGGAAAAAAGGTTGCCGTTATTGGTGCAGGTAATACTGCTATAGATGCTGCAACCGAGGCGAAACGTTTAGGTGCAGAGAAAGTAAGCATTATCTACAGAAGATCAGAAGAGGAAATGCCGGCAAATGATTTTGAATTTCGCCTTGCAAAACATGACGGAATAAATTTTCACTTTCTAACATCCCCAATTGAATTTTCCGGCAATCATAAAGTTGAAAAAATAAAGTGCATTAAGATGCAATTAGGAGAAAAAGATAAAAGCGGCAGAAGAAAACCTGAACCTATTGAGAATTCGGAATTTTCTATCGATACAGACATGGTAATTTTCGCTTTGGGTCAGCAATCAAATAAAGATTTTCTTAATTCAATTCCCGAATTAAAAATTTCAAATGGTCGTGTTGTAGTTAATGAAAAAACATATCAGACAAATAATCCAAAAGTTTTTGCGGGCGGCGATTGTATTAATGGAGGTAAGGAAACTGTTAACGCTGCTTATGACGGTAAGCAAGCAGCACATGGAATTGATGAATACCTGAATAATAAGAAATAATTTTTTAATATGAAGTTCCTGAGGTAAAGATGGTCGATCTATCAATTAATTGCGGAGGAATAAAGTCTCCCAATCCTTTTTGGCTGGCATCTGCA
>Ga0210099_1000205_pt1 | contig 21657 bp, 27 predicted proteins | sample Joice_ThreeSqA_D_4_FD_184872 | JGI IMG/M metagenome (GOLD analysis project Ga0210099, IMG submission 184872) | Wetland microbial communities from San Francisco Bay, California, USA, that impact long-term carbon sequestration - Joice_ThreeSqA_D2... | ecosystem: Environmental > Aquatic > Marine >...
TCCATTTAACGATCGGGTTTTGTGATCCGTACTTGTCATAAGTGTTGCCAAAAACGACACCGTTTTCTTTGCTGCCACCAGAGATCTTTACGTTCATTGAGGTTTCCTTTGCATCGAAGGCAAGTTGAACTGTTGGTTGAGAATTAAATCTAGTAAAGCCCGTTGACGCGGTAAAAATAGTTCCTGATTTCCACATATTGATGTTTCATACTCTTTAAAATGTCATGCACGCTAGTCGCCAGTCCATGAATAACGTAGTACAAACTCACTGATTTGAATTTTCCTGTGCTTTCAATCTCTGCCCGACTCATGCACAGTACTTTTGTGTCATCTGCGGCGTAAAGTCTTGTTTGTTGAAGGGAGGGGGAGCAGCTATATGACGCAGGTATTCCTGCTAAATCTCCAAGTTTCAGTATGTCGCCCGGATTAAGGATTTGTACTGTGGATTCCCCAACGATGTTATTGAGTTTGACCTTGATACTGCCATTCGCAAGAATACATATATCATCGGAACGAGCGATTTCCGTACCGGATTTGTAGTCTTGTATATCAAATATTCCACCAATAGTTTCAACTTCGGTGTTTCTAAACTTTTCGGAAATTACAGATGGGTCAAGTGAATTTATCACTATTTTCATTTCAACCTCCTTCTGCAATTAAATGTATGTTACGTGGCTACCGCCAATAGGTTTGTAATTTATTTTTTTAGAATCAAACAGATTTGTGACGCTTGCATTAGAGGCAAAATAAATTGAAATTAAGGCGAATATCAGACTCGCCACGAATGCAAAAGCAATAAGCCAATCCTTCATGATGATCTCCTGTTCGAGCCAAATGTATTATTTGTCCGTGTGCATTATGCACACGTTTTGGATGTTACGTGTTAATTATTTACACGTCAACAGTTATCACCAGCCAATTTTAGACGTCACTGAAATACATCTGTATATCGTGTTACTTTTTGGCATTGAAGGGTATTTAAGGGATAAAGAATTATTTGTCTCTTTCGAACGTGAACAGCTGATTGTCAAAATTCACATTCCAGGAAATCTTTGTGGATCCGCCATAAAGTCGCAGCCCATGGAGATAAATAACTTTGTAAACTTCGCTATAGGGATGGATGCTAATGTTTGACGGATCAACCGACCTGTTTTGATCCTTGAGTTACCACTTGATAAAATTTAAAGCGTTATAGTTTTAACATCGATGCAAATAAATAATCTATTCCTGGAATTTCGCTCAATCAAGCGCATACACATGTCATCAAATCACGGACGATCTGCACCGCTTTTGAATTCATGGTCTGACGCACTGGCACTAAACTCCGCCAATTCTCCGAGCACACGTTGCACCAATCGATTTGCCGCGATGACGCCGCCGTAGGCATCTTCACTGGAGGCATTTTCAAATTCATCAAATTCCCGAACAGCAAGCAAACGTTTGCCGCGCACATCTATCAGTTGCACCCAAAGTGTGAGCTGAACGCGACTCGGCCGTGTCGTAAAATCCTGCTGCAAGCGCACCAGTTCGATATCGAGTCTGACATCGGCGGGAAGAGCGGCTGATGTCTGTACAACAGCCTTAAAACCTTTCCTTTGTTCCAAAGCATGGGCGACCAGCGGCCCCAACATCTTCGCCGGGGCGTCAGCCCAGCGGCTTGTTGCAAAATAATTCAACTCATGGGGCTGCTTCACATATGCCATCCTGGATGTGTCAAAACCGGAGAGCGCGCGCGGCATGCTCACAGCCAACACAAGATCGCGTTTGGCTTGCGCCTGATCAATCACAGTCCCGGATTCCAGCACGTAGATATTCTGGCTTGTAACATGCGGTGGGGATAATCCGCTGCAGGCTGCAAGCATCAGAGTCGACGCCATGATCTGAAGTGTCCGGTAGGTTATAAACCTGTATCCGTTGTTGTTCATCTAGATCCCATCCTTAAGTGAACGTAAGTCAGTTTCATTGCAACCTATTCGCCAGGACCGCGCTTTCCAGCGGGATTTCCGTAAATCAACATACTGGGGTTTTGTTCCAGTTCACCGCTGAAGCGCCGCAGAGAATTGGTCAGATCCCGCAACTCGATAACCAGCTGGTGCACTTCGGGCAATGTTGCACCGGTAAATTGCTGGGCACCCTCAAGCGTGCCGTTTGTACTCGATGCCGCCTTGGAAAATTCGTTTGCAATGCGATTAAAGGCATCGGAGCTGCTTTGCACGCGTTGTGCGAGCTGAGGTAATTCATCGCTCAGGCGCGCAGTGTTTTCCATGATACGCGCCGCATTGCTCAGGCTGGAATCAATCATGGCAGAACGTGCAGCCAGGGTTCGCGAAAGGGTTTCGAGATTCGCCAATGCATGCTTTACGGCACGGCGGTTTTCCTCATCCATCAGGGAATTGAAATTCTCGCTGCTCTTGTTGAGATTGGTAAGCAATGAGGTGATCGCGGAATCGAGCCTGGTCATCAGCGATGGACCGCTCTTGATCACAGGGTATTTGTCATCTTTCTGTGCTTCGAGTGCAGGCGAACCGCGGCTGCCTCCGGTCAATTCGACGAAGGCAAGCCCGGTCAATCCCTGTGTCTGAAGCACTGCCAATGTGTCTGTTTTTACCGGCGTTCCGCGCTCGATGGCGAGTGTCAATTGAACCTGTTCGACATTGTTCGGCGCCAACGCGATATTGCGCACGCGCCCGACATCGACGCCCCGGTAACGGACCGGTGCATTGATATTCAGCCCCGCCACTGAGTCCTTGGTATAAGTCTGGTAGATGTCATACGAAGTGCGATAGGATTTGCCGCTGCTCAACCACAGCACTCCGCCGATGAGTGCTGCGCCCAGCACCAGAACGAATATGCCGACTACCGTAAAATTTACTTTTTCTTCCATGCCTGTTCACGTGCGGCACGTCCGCGCGTCCCGAAAAAATATTCCCGGATCAGTGGATGTTCCGACTTGGAGAGTTCCTCCATGGTTCCAACTCCCAGGATATGACCTCCGTCCAGTACCGCGACACGATCCGCTACCTGCCATAGTAAATCAAGGTCATGCGTCACCATCATGATGGTCAACCCTAACGCATCGCGCAGATTACGCACCAGTTCGTCTATCCCGCCGGCACTAAGCGGATCGAGACCCGCGGTCGGCTCGTCGAGGAACAACAGTTCCGGATCCAGCGCTATGGCACGCGCCAACGCAGCACGCTTGCGCATCCCGCCGCTCAGTTCACTCGGGTACTTGGCTCCCGCTTCTGCTGGCAATCCGGTAAGCGCGATCTTCAGCGCAACGACCTCCTCGATCAAACCGGGCCTAAGTTGCGTATGTTCGCGCAGAACCATGCCGACATTCTCCGCCACCGTCAGCGAACTAAACAGTGCGCCGCGCTCAAACATTACACCCCAGCGCCTTCGCAGCTCAAGCGCCTTCTCATCGCTCAAGCCGATCACCTCCTGCCCGAAAACACGGATCGAACCGGATGCCGGCCTCAGCAGCATGATGATTGCGCGCAACAGCGTGGATTTGCCGCAGCCGCTTCCGCCCACCAGCGAAAATATCTCACCTGTCCGCACCGACAGGCTGACATTCTCGTGCACTACGTCTTTGCCGTACCGGGTATGCAGTGCACGGATATCGATGACGGCACTGCCTTTCTGCATTCGTTCCGTTGCGGCATTCATAGTTTGAGCCAATTGAAGACTATGGAAAATATCGCGTCTGCCACGATCACCAGAAAGATGGCCTGCACCACGCTCAATGTTGTCTGCCGCCCGACACTGTCGGCACTACCGCCAACCTGGAAACCCTGAAAACATCCCACCAGCGCGATGATCGCGGCAAATACCGGGGCTTTGACTATGCCGGTCAGAAACGAAGACAACCTTACAGCATCGCCAAGGCGGTTGATAAAGACATCGAAGCTGACATCCAGTTTTGAGCGTGCCATGATCATTCCGCCGAATACACCGGCCACATCTGCATACACCGTCAGCAATGGCAACGCGATGACCAATGCCAGCAACTTGGGCAACACCAGAAGTTCCTGGGGTGAGACGCCAATGGTTCGCAAGGCATCGATCTCCTCGGTAACTTTCATGGTACCGATTTGTGCCGCATAGGCTGAACCTGACCGCCCTGCGATAATGATTGCGGTCAACAAAGGAGAAAGCTCACGCAGCATTGACAACCCAACCAGATCGGCAATGAATATATTTGCTCCGAAGCGCTGCAATTGATCCGATCCCTGATATGCGATCACCACACCCATCAGGAAGGACAGCAGTCCGACGATAGGCAGCGCTTCGAATCCGGCTGTTTGAATGTTGTGAAATACAGCTCGCCAGCGGATACGACGCGGCCGGGACATCAAGCGAAGCAACGCAACCGAACTTTCCCCGACAAATGCCAGCATACCGAAAAGATTCTCCAGACCGGACCAGGTTTGTCTTCCGATGCTTGCCAATAGACCATCCCTGGGTTGGACCAGATGCGCCGGCAAAACGGCACGAGCAGCAATCATCTCCAGCAACGAACCTAACTCCGGCCGCATTCCGATGATCCGCGCGTGAATACCCTTTTGCTCAAGTGATTTGATCATCCTGAGCAACAACCAGGCTCCGGAAGTATCCAGTGCGGATATTGCCGAACCATCCATCTCCAGATTTGCACCGGCAGGCCAGACCATTTCCGTCATTTGCCGGTCGAGTTTGGCAATACCCTGCACATTCCAAGTTCCGCTGCAGCGAACTTTGACGATTTCTGATGCATTAACCGGATCCGTCAGGATCTCCAGCTTTGCTGTTTGATCGGTTGTCATAGGTACAACTGTTCAGTGCGAAACCAAATAGTCCGGGAACATTGCCAGTTCAACGCCACTTGCGTATCTGCTTTCGAAAATGCCGATATTGACTTGGCATTTCAGGCTAATGAATCCTGTGATGCGCCGGAACGATTAATTCCCTTCTGCAGCGACGCGCCGCAGGATAATGACACAACCGGGAAATAAAACCAAAAAATCATATCTCTTCAAAATCCGGAACCCGGCTGCTTCAAAAACTCGATTTCCTCTGCCGTGGATGCCCTGCCAAGAATTGAATTCCTGTGGGGATAACGGCCAAAACTTTCAATGATACGTTTGTGTTTTATCTCGAAATCGATGCCTCCCTGAATCCCGTTGCGCTGGAACAAATCCATCGCCACCTCATGTATCTTCAGAGATTCGCTGTGCATAAATGGCATATATAGGAACCCCCGCTCCATCGGACTGAGTTCCTTGTCAGCTTTGGCTGAAACCGCCTCCTGTGCAAGTGCCAGAGCCAATGAATCATGTGCGAAAGACGAAGGCGAACCCCTGAACATGTTTCTTGAGAACTGATCCAGAACGATGATCTCCGCCAATCTGCCCCTGGCTTCCGCTCTCCACTCAACGAGTTCGCAACGGGTCGCGCTGGCATGGATGTCCGAGAATCTTTCGATAATCAACCTGTCAAATTCGTCGTTCTTTGCCCACCACAGTGAATGTTCGATTTCCTCGAACCAGAATCTCAAAATCTCTTTGTACATTTTCTGTCCTCAATACATGACTAACAAAGACATCCCGGTCCGGAACTTCGTCAAGATCGACATCCAAGCCGAACATACTTTTCCCGGATACATGGGCCGCAATATAGCAGAACCCGCTGCATCAAGCGGCGGGAAGTCAAAGGTACAGGGCCAATCGTGCGATACATACATCCGCCAGCATCTCCCTGCCGATCGCAACCACCCCCAGCCTGCGCAACTTGCTCTTGTCGAGAGGCTTGTCGATACGATGCGGCAGGAAATTTTCGAATGGCACTCTCAAATTTTGCCAAGTTGGCCAAGCCCGAAAACTGTTCCGGTACGATTGCCAGACTACACGGGTATCATCGGTGCGCAAATGCAAGTTGTAGATCTCGCTGTTGCCGAACACTTCTATCTCGATGCCTGCATAGTCACTCGCATCAAGTAAACCCATTTCGCTCAAGTCAAGGCTGGCCTGGACAAAACCTCCGTTGTTTTCCAGTTTCACCTGACCCGTCAGGCGAAGGCAGTTCCGGCCTTCCATCATCGTCGGCATCAGCTCCCCGGATGAAACTCCACCCATCACCGTATCGGTTATTGCTTTCCAACCCGCACCATTGGTTGCAAGCAAAGATTCGCTGCAGCGGTCGTCGAGGATCAAAGGCATAGTCATCATACTTTCCTTTATCTTTTGTACTGACATGGCTGACACGTATCAGCCCATCAAGATCGAAGCCCGGCTGCGCAAGAATATTTGCCGGTCATATTGCATGGTGATTTTCCTTTTTGAGTTTGACTGGTAACCATCAAACGTATTCTCGACAGCAGATCTCCCGCCAAGATGAAAGCGATAGCTTATGCAGCAGGCTATCAGAGCATTGACGACAAGAGCGTCGCTATCCCCAAAAAGGAAAAGAATCCGACAACATCTGTGACGGTAGTGAGGATGATGGATGAAGACTGCGCAGGATCCTGGCCGAAGCGCTGCAACATTATCGGTACCAGCGCTCCAGCAAAACCCGCTGCCACCATCGAGATCACCATCGCGGCCGCGATCACCAGCACCAGCCCGAATGACCTGCTCCAGACGTACACGCCAAGTGCCGTTGTGGCGGCAACCGCGAAACCGTTCATCATGCCGACATTGACTTCCTTGAGCACCACCTTGGGCCAGTGGCGCAAGCTTATCTCGCGCAGCACAAGTCCGCGCATCGTCACCGCCAGCGCCTGTGCACCGGCATTTCCGGACTGGCCGGCAACCACCGGCAACAATACCGCGAGCGCCGTGTACTTGGCGATGGTGCCCTCGAAAAGTCCTACGACAGAAGCTGCAAGGAAGGCGGTAAGGAGATTGATCTGCAACCAGGGCAGGCGTTTGGTCACAGCGAAGAAGGCCGGCGAAAGTGCGCGCTCATCACGGCTCGCGCCGACCATGGTCTGGATGTCCAGCGTGGTCTCCTGCTGTACGGCGTTGGCGAGCTTGGCTTGGCGGATCACGCCGACAAGGCGGCCGTCGAAATCTATCACCGGCAGGTCTGTCACCGAATCCTGCTGCATCTTCTCCACGACTTCTTCGCGGGGTACCGTGTCCTGCACGGCATCAACGATCTTGCGCGCGATCCGTAATAACGTCTGATCCGGATCGGTAAGCGCCAGGTCCTGGATGTCTACCCGCCCATCGAGCCGGCCGTCATCATCCAGAATATACAACTCGCGCAATCCTCTCCACTTCGTCTGACGCAATCGCGCCAGAGCTTCCTGCGCTGTCAGCTCTCCGCGAAATGAAGGCACGCGCGGATCCATCAATTGGCCGGCCGTGTCGGGCTGATACTGCATCAGGGCGCGAATTTCTGCGGCAACTTGAGTGCTGAGCAAGCCCTTGTAACGTTCGCGCTCCTCAACCTCGAGCCGGTTTAGCAGTGCGGCACTGCGTGCCGGCTCCAGCTCGGCAAGAAGCTCGGCAGCTCGCTGCTCCGGCAGTTCGGTAAACACCGCATGCTCCACATCGGTGGCGAGATTGCTCCATACCGGGACAACCGCGTGTACCGGCTGATCCGCCAGCATCGCACCGACATCGCTCGCGGACATCGTCTCCATGCGTCGTGCGGCTTCGCGCGGGTAATCGAGAAGAAAGCGCAGGTTGAGTGCCGCAACTGCCGTTACGGCGTCAGCGTTCATGGTTCTCTCCGCGGCGATCGACAGGAAGCAGGCTAATCAGTAATTGTAACAATGCGGAAACGCCGAACCAGTAGGCGCCTGAGATGCCGACCAGCGAGTCTTCCGCGCGTCTCTGTGTCGGAGCGGTCTGTTCCATCGAAAGCGCCCGCTGCAACGTTGCGTGTGTAAAAGCGCCGACCAGCCGGTCGCCGCGTTCTACGACAGGTAACGTAGAGGTCTCGCGCCATCCCGTATGGTCGCCCAGCCCGGATAATATCGCCTGCGCCGGCAGCCGGTCCGGACTCGGACGAACCAGTCTCACCACCGAAGCCGTTGCAGCCGCGCGTAGCAGGTCAGCAAGCTCGACGTAGCCGAGCAGACGCTGATTGCGGTCGATGACATACGGATCGGCGATCAACGCCTCGTCAGCGCGGCGGACGCGTTCGAGCGACTCCCCGACAGTCATATCGGAGTGCAGTGCCAGGGCGCGAGGATCCATCCAGGCACCGACGGTGTCTTCAGGATAACCGAGCAACAACTCGAAGGCGATCGTGAGCGTAGTCGGCAATTGTGCCAGCAAAATTGCCCTGCGCTCGGCGCCGAAGTAGCGTAATAATGCAACTCCGGCCTGCGCGCCGACACCGTGCAACAGTCCGGCGATTTCGGTATCTTCCAGCTTCTCCAGACAGTGCGCACCCGCGAGCGGAAGCATTTGACGCATCACAGGCGAAGCAAGCCGCAATGGTGCGGTCCGCAGCAACGCCGCTGCCTCGGCGGGGGGAAGCCGCTCGAGCACCCGTGCCGCATCTGCCGGATGCGTTTCCAAAAAGGTATAGGAGAGTTCTTCGCTGCTAGACATTGGCAGTCCCGCTCACAACCAAAATGATGGCTTGTTCGTTGAACACTTTAGCAGGTAAACTCGCACGACCCTCGGTAGTTTCGAGTATGACCGCCGTGTCGGTAAGTTCCAGTATCCTACCTTCGTAACCCGCAACGCGAACGTTTTGTCCAACGCTGTAGCGCTGGCGCAAATAATGCGCGCCGATCAGATTGGCAACGTACTCGCGGGAACCGAGACTCAGGGCAAGTGCCACTGCACCCACCAGCGAGATACAAACTGTCGCCGCCAGAATCACGAGGAAGGTGACACGTATACCGATCTGCTCGGCACCTACGAGAATCGCTGTAATCAGAATACCTGCCTGCACCACCCGGCCGATCAGTGACCTTTGGTGATCACTGGCTCTGGCAGCGGCCGCTTCGACTACTTCACGCGCCAGCTTGCTGACCAGAAATCCGGCGATGACGATGAGCGCGCCTACAAATACTGTCGGCAGATAATCGACGACATGGGACAGCCACATGGTGAAGGTGTTCAGGCCTAAAACCTGCGTCGCAGCGGTGAGGAAAAAAAGCACCACAACCCAGAAAACGACGCTACCAAATATCTTCGCAGACGCACTGGGCAGGCGTGGTGACGCACCGCGACTCACGGAAAATGTCGCCAGCGCGCGTTCCGCCAGCAATGTAAGGCGCACGGCGGTCGTCCTCAACAGATGCGCAACGAACCAACCGACGAGCAACAACAGGAATGCGTCCAGCACATTCGGCAGGTAGAACGCGAGTCGCTCTATGGTCTGTTTGAAAACGCCTGCAAGCGTATCACTTCATTGCGAGAATATTTCCATACGCTATCTCCATAAGGCGCATCGGGTGGACAAAAAGCAGGCCGCATCAAAAAATTACTGCGACAACACGAACGTCACCAGCTTTTCGATATCTTCATCCGAAACACGAGGCGAATTCGGGGGCATCGGGACGCCGCCGGTAACTGCCGTCCAATTGCCTTTGCCGCCATTCTTCACCTTCTTCACAAGTTGTGCTTTGGCACCGGCAATTCCCCTGTAACGTTGACTCACGTCCCGCCAGGCCGGACCCACCAACTTGGTTTCTATCTTGTGACAGGCCAGACAACCGCTCTTTTTTGCCAAGACCAGTCCCTCCTCTTGACTGATCGGCATACCCTTTGCCTTGCCACTCGCATAGGCGGGATCGTTAATCACTGCCATAGCCGGGGCCTTCTCCTCAGCGGCAGTTTGTACGGCCTTATCGTTGACAACCGGCAACTTTTGTTCAGACGAAGGCGCTTTGACTTCCGGGGACTCAACCTCGCTTTTGTTCCCGCAAGCCGATAACATCAGTACGGCAATAACAACAAACCATGACAAATTCATATTCATACATGTCCCCATTAGTTCGATCGGACCTTAAACGGGTTTTGGAAACAAATCCGATCAGTTACTGATGACGCAATCTATGCAAAAGCAACACCAACCAACGGCTCAGATCAACTCAATGTTCCACCAGTGGATTGCATCATAGTACAGACCGGAAAAGTATGTTTGAGTTGCAAACTGCACTTAACGTAATTGAAGCCGGAATTATTGATGTGTATCTTGTCTTGTACCACGACCGGATATTTCTGAAAGCGCAATTATTCAAGCCATTCTCGCTCAATTATCCCAAGATGTTTGTTGAACAGGTAGATCAGGGGTACGCCTGAAGGTATCTCTACTTTCTCGATCGCTTCAGGGGCTATCTTTTCCAGATGCATTACCAGACTGCGCAGGGTATTTCCGTGACTGATCACCAGCAACCTCCGGTTGCGAAGGATGCGCGGTGACATAACCTCGTACCAGTAGGGAAGCAGACGGCGCTGGCAGTCGGAAAGGCTCTCGCTGCACGGCAACAGCGCCGGCTCAAGTTCTGCATAGAGCGGGTCGAAACGCGGATGGCGCGGGTCGTTCATTTCAAGCGGCGGCGGCGGCTCGAAGTAACCGCGCCACCAACAGCGTGACTGGAATTCACCCCAGGTTGCAAAGATCTCCTGCTTGACCAAACCCTGCAACTGTCCGTAGTGGCGCTCGTTCAGACGCCAGGATGTATAGCGCGGAATGGACGACTGGCCTGCAGCTGCGAGCAGACTGTCGGCTGTCTGGATGGTCCGCTGCATGACCGAAGTGTGCACCTCGTCAAATACCAGACCTTCTGCAGCAATCCGCCTGCCCGCTGCAACCGCCTGGTCCAATCCATCTTGATTCAAAGGAATATCGGTCCAACCGGTGAAGCGGTTGTTCAGATTCCATTCACTGTTGCCGTGCCGGATCAGTACCAGCCGATGCTCGTCCTCTTTCACTCTGCCGATTCCATCAGCACTTTGGCCAAATGGTGGTGGTCATCCCATGCATCCAGATGCCAACCCTGTCCATCGATACGAAACCAGTTGAGGGCACAGTTCGGAATCACGAAATCCCGGGGAGTATGCAACGGCCTTCCGGTGGCCTTGCGATAAACAACGTCGAGCACACCCGCGTGACTGATCACGGCAATCACTTGCCCGCTGTGGTGTCTGGTCAGATCATCTATCGCCACGCTCACACGCCCTGCAAAATTATTCAGACTTTCACCCGATTCAAAATCGTAGTGGAGATCGCGCGCCTTGTAGTGAACGAACGCCTGGGGGAAATTTTTTTCCCCTTCGTCCGCAGTGATCCCCTGGAATACTCCGTAATGGCGTTCGCGCAGCTGCGGCACAGTTTTGATATCAAGTCCGCGCCGGGCAGCGATCATCTCTGCGGTCTTGTAGGCACGGCTCAGATCACTGCTGTAGATCGCGTTGAAATTATAGTGAGCGGCATTAAAAGCCATCGCCAGCGCTTGATTATGGCCGGTCTCGTTGAGAGGAATATCGGTTTGACCCTGGATGCGTTTTTCGACGTTCCAGTCGGTCTCGCCATGGCGAATGAAACATATTCGGACAGTCATGGTAGTTTCAAGTACTTACTTTTATTATCTCCAACTCAAACCGGACCCCGCCACAGCGCAATTAATTCGTTCAGTTTTGCAATCAGTACTATCATCTTTCAAATATAACTTGCCACAGATATGCCATGCAGCTTGGCTTGTATGGTTACAACCTATTTATTGGAAAGTTGTTGATATCGATGATCATTAGTTCAACTCTGATGTTTGTATTGCATTGGTGGTATTTCGATAATTTCAAACAACATTCGTTTTCACCGGTCTCACATATAGTCTACTTGAGTAAACATGACCCACAATCCGGCTACTGCTACGCCACACGCAAACAGCAGACACAAAACAAGCAGTAGAAAGAAAAGCCACTTGGGACAGAATGAGGGTTTTAAACCCAGAAGCTTACGCAATAATGCTTTCATATAAGCTTAAGACCCCAAAAATGTTCAATGTAACGATTCGAATCACTACCGCCTGTATGCGCGACACCAATACATATCAGAATATCCACTTGAAGATTACATCCAATAATTGAAAGTACAGGCATATGAAGTTTACTGCATTCGTACACTTCAGTTTACTTGAAACTTCAAACCACTTTTGCAGCCCAACGTCGCAAATACAGTGTGTTAGGATTGACCTGGTTCTCCAAAACGGCCGGTTGGCAGGCTGAAAGCCAACAAACGATTTCTGCGCGAATACTCTGGCCGGCAATAGTGTAATTTATACAGATCGTCTGCTGTTAGCTTTATCATGGACGATGAGGTCTAAGTTTAAGTGTAATCGCAATTTTGCATCACGCTGCCTTTCCAAACCCTGAGGTAATGATGCCCGAATCACAATGCAACTATAAGGTTGTCACTGAAAAACCTGCCAGGCAACCTTGGCATACAAAACGACTATGGGTATGGTAAAACTCGCTGCATATACGGCACTGACCATGCTCGCTTTCGCGTCCAATTCCGTGCTTTGCCGTCTTGCTCTCAAGGAAACATCTATCGATGCCGCGAGCTTCACCACCGTGCGCATACTTTCCGCCGTGGCAATGCTCTGGATACTGATGCGCCTACAATCACAGTCTCCGAACAAACATGGATCGTGGCGCAGCGCACTGGCCCTGTTCATTTATGCGGCTACACTTTCTTTCGCCTACCGCACCATAGATACCGGAGCGGGTGCGCTGATACTGTTTGGTGCCGTACAGGCAACCATGATATTGGCCGGATATATCGCCGGCGAACGCATGGGTAGGCTGCAAAGTTTGGGCTTAGTCGGAGCGATGGGTGGATTGGTGATACTGGTACTGCCCGGTGTCCACACACCCTCCTTACTGGACTCTTTGCTGATGCTCGCAAGCGGTATCTCCTGGGGAGTATATTCCCTGTTCGGACGAGGGGCGTCCAATCCGGCCGCAGCGACAGCGGGCAACTTTCTGCGAGCCGCGCCGCTCACCATCGGATTGTCTTTGCTTGCGCTGCCCTGGCTGAAGCTGGATAGTCACGGCGTGTCGTATGCGGTGCTATCCGGCGCGATTACCTCCGGTCTGGGTTATGTGCTGTGGTATCGGGTGCTTCAACACATGCGGGCGATGACGGCCTCGACTGTACAACTCAGCGCACCAATGATCGCAACTCTCGGCGGTATCATCTTGCTGGGCGAAACGGTCACGGCTAACTTGATAATCGCTACCGTGTTGATACTGGGCGGAATCGGGTTGGTACTGCGTACCGGCAAAGCATGAAATATCGCATCACTATCGAATAGTCTCTGCTCCCGCAATTTTTTCCAATGCCTCGGCGATCACTTTCCTTGGCACCGTAATATTCATGCGCATGAAGCCGCTACCCTGTTCGCCGAAGATTATTCCGGGACTCAAACCCACACCTGCCTGCTCGACGAAGAAGCGCTGGAGTTGCTTGTCGTTCAGACCCATCGCCCGGCAGTCCAGCCACAACAGGAATGTGCCTTCCGGTACGATCAGTTTGATCTGCGGCAAGTTCTGCTGCAAGTATTCGGCAACAAAACGACAGGTTTCATCGAGATAGGCAAGCAAAGCTTCCAGCCATCCGGCGCCGCCCAGATACGCGGCTTCGAACGCCGCGTTGCTGAACGGGTTTGCCGAACCGACATGCAGGGTCTGAAAAGCTTTTGCGATCCCCGCGCGATCCTGTTCATCCGGCACGACCAGCGCAGACAGCCCAAGCCCGGGGATATTGAACGTCTTGCTCGGTGCAACGGCGGTGACGATCTTCACCTTGCCACCGCCCAGCCTGGCCAACGGAGTGTGATGTTTGCCGGGATAGACCAGGTCGGCATGGATCTCGTCAGAAACCACGGTGATCGCGTAACGCTCGCAGATGTCGAGCAGGTCCAGAAGTTCATCTTGTAGCCACACCCTGCCGACCGGATTGTGCGGCGAACACAGCAACAGCAACCGCGCACCCTCAGCGGCGCATTGCTCAAATTGCTCGAGGTCGAAACGGTAACGGCCGTCTTCCAGCTTGAGCGGATTGAGCATCAACCGGCATCCGACTGATTTCGGTACGGCATGGAAAGGCGCATACACCGGCGGCTGCACGATCACGGCGTCATCGGGTTGGCTGAAGGCGATGATTGCAGCGTGCATGGAAGGCACCACGCCGGGACACATGACGATCCACTCGCGTTTCACCGGCCAAGCATGGCGTTTTTCCAGCCAGCCGATCAGTGCTTCGTACATCGATTCCGGAAAAACAGTGTATCCGTAGACCGGATGCTCGGCACGCGCCTTCAGCGCATCCTGCACCGCCTGGGGAACAGCGAAGTCCATGTCTGCCACCCATAGCGGCAACACATCCGCTCTACCGAATACCTTCAAGCGCTCGTCGTATTTGAAGCTGGATGTCCCGTTACGCGGGATGACACGATCAAATTCGTTTACCATGAAGATGAATTTTCCGGATTAAAGATACTGGCGACCCTATCATTGCCTGTTGTACCCGAACAGAACTGCCAAATAGAACGGAAGACCACCCCAGTCCAACATCAGCGGTATCCAGGCCCACTTCCATATCCCATCCAGCGGAATAATCGCGACACCTATGGAGGCAATGACACCACCGGCAATTGGTACCACAGATGATGATAATTCTTTGCGTACTACCGTAGTCCAGAAATTTATCGCATTGTAGACGATCATGCCAAAGCCGATGACCAGCAACGTCACCGCCATTATGAGCTGGGGTCGATACACGAATATGGCGAGCCACGCGATCGTGGCAATCAACCTGATCCAATCTGTACGGGTAAAGCCTTCGTCTTCCATTTGCAAACCGCCGGACTGTGTCAGCGATTCAACCTGATATTAAATGTCGCAGCGATCGCATCCACTGTTTCAGGGATATCCCACTGGTATGCGCCACGGACTTTTTCAATCACACGACCTTGGGCATCCACCAGGATAGTCAGAGGAATCGTATTGGCTCCCAGCATATTTTCCAGAAACACGTGGCTGTCGATAAAATTCTCGAATGTTACATTTGACTGCTTTATGAACGCTGCAGCCGCCTGACGATCATCGTCGGTCGATATACCGATCACATTGAATTGCCTTCCGTTATACCGTCGTGCCAGCCGATCCAGCGAGCCCATTTCATCCCGGCAGGGGCCGCACCAGCTGGCCCACACATTGATGATCAGTGGTTTGCCCTTAAAGTCGGAGAATCTTTTAGTCTTGCCGAACAACCCCTGCAATTTGGCCTCGCGCAGGTAACTCCCGATTTCGACTTCACCGGGTGTACCCGCGAAGGACGTTACCGATAAGGATGTTGCCAGAAAAATAACCGCCAATAAAACTTTCATGTATTAATCACCGCTCAGCAAACAGTACAAAATCATCCGGGGTTTTGGCGCTTGGTGATAAATCATCAAGCTGGTTTGGACTGTGACATCTGTAATCCCCGAGCCACGCCTAACCCGGTCACATCGCCAGCAATGCTGCCCAGACCGCCTTCGCACCGGCTGGAGGACAAGTCCACATGCAGCCGGTGAGTGTGGCGAAATCCAGCATCGCCCACACGATCATGCTTCCTTCCGCAGCAGCATTTGCAGCTACGGGAGTGACTCCAGTTTCCCCGGCCTTGATGCCGCGCCGCTTGAGAACCGCGGCCGGCAATTTGCGGTGGAACACGTCGTGCGGAAGGATTCTGCCTTTGGGCGACAGCACCGGCAGGTGTGCTGCGTTCAATGTCTTCGGTAACGAAGTAGAAACATTCAGTTGTGCTAGCATTAGGCTCTCAAATTTGTAACATGTGGCGCATTATATAAACAGATCCACCTGTTCGCTTCGCAATGATTTCCAATCCGAAGCTAAAGAATAAGGAATGAAATGATTCAATATCTTGGCCGCTACAAAATCATCAAGGAGATTGGTCATGGCGCCATGGGTATCGTTTATGAGGCGAAAGATCCGTTGATCGATCGTATCGTGGCAGTCAAAACCATCAACCTGGAGGACCTGGATCCTGACGAAAGGAAGGAATATGAAGCCCGATTTTACCTTGAGGCCCGTTCAGCTGGCCGATTAAGCCATCCCAACATCGTTACGATCTACGATCTTGGTGAAAGCGGCGGGATGTCTTATATAGCAATGGAGCTGATGGAAGGAAGCGAGCTGCAAAACCTTCTCAAGGATGGACAGTGGCTGCCGGTCAACGAAGTACTGAACATCATGATCGAGGTCGCAACCGGCTTGGCCTATGCGCATGAGCACGGCATCATTCATCGCGATATCAAACCTTCAAACATCATGGTGCTCAAAGGCAACAGAGTAAAAATTGCCGATTTTGGCATCGCGCGCATGGATTCCTGGCATCTGGATACACAAGGAGGAAAATTGCTTGGATCGCCACTGTACATGTCACCCGAACAGGTTTCGAGTCGTCCGGTCGATCATCGATCGGATATTTTCTCGGTAGGAACCGTACTGTATCGAGTGTTATCCGGGAAAATGCCGTTCACGGGTGATAACACCCATGCAATCAGCTACCAAATTGTCAACAAAGAACCACAGAAGCCCAGTTCCCTGAATCCGGATATTCCGGACATGCTCGATGCGATTGTAGCCAGATGTCTTTCCAAGAATCCTGACGATCGTTATCAAAGTGCCATCGAACTTGCGGATGACTTGCGATCCTGCAAGGATAATTTGCTGCATGCCAAAGCCAGACGCGAAGATATTTCTGCCGACAAGACCCCGGGAAATACAAAGCGCATACTGAAAATCGCAGGCATATTCGTATTGTTGCTCATATTATATGAACTGGCCGAAGAATTTATTATGCATTGAGTATTATGCGCACCTACCTTGATTTGATGCGGCATGTGCTCGAACATGGCACGAATAAAACCGACCGAACCGGAACCGGAACGATAAGCGTGTTCGGCTACCAGATGCGTTTCAACCTGTCGGAAGGATTTCCGCTGGTTACCACCAAGAAGTGTCACGTCAAATCCATCGTGCACGAACTGCTGTGGTTCTTGCAGGGTGACACGAACATCAAATATCTCAAGGAAAATGGCGTCAGAATCTGGGACGAGTGGGCGGACGAGAACGGTAACCTCGGCCCGGTGTATGGCAAGCAATGGCGCTCCTGGGCTGCGCCCGATGGACGCGTGATCGACCAGATCAGCGAAGTCATCGCGCAGATCAAGAAGAACCCGGATTCGCGCCGCCTGATCGTTTCGGCCTGGAACGTCGGCGAGATCAACCAGATGAAGCTCGCGCCCTGCCACGCTTTCTTCCAGTTTTATGTTGCCGACGGCAAACTGTCCTGTCAGCTATATCAGCGCAGCGCCGACATCTTTCTCGGCGTGCCGTTCAACATCGCCTCCTATGCGTTACTCACCCTGATGATCGCGCAAGTTTGCGATCTGAAGCCGGGCGATTTCGTGCACACCTTTGGCGATGCACATCTGTATTCAAATCACATGGAACAAACCCGGGAGCAGTTGTCACGCGAGCCGCGCCCGCTACCGACGATGAAGATCAATCCAAGCGTAAAGGACATCTTCTCCTTCAGGTATGAAGATTTCACACTTGAAGGTTACGACCCGCATCCTGCGATCAAGGCGCCCGTCGCTGTATGAGTCTCGCCATCATCGTCGCGATGGCTCGGAACCGTACTATCGGGGTGAACAACACACTGTTGTGGCGCTGTCCCGAAGACCTCAAACACTTCAAGTCACTGACCATGGGTCATCACTTGATCATGGGACGGAAGACTTTCGATTCTATCGGGAAACCTTTGCCGGGACGCATCACCGTGGTGATTTCCCGCGATCGCAATCTCAAACTGGAAGGTTGCACAGTGGTGAATTCGCTGCCAGAAGCGATCGCTTCATGTGCTCGCGATACTCAAACATTCGTGGTCGGCGGTGCGGACTTATACAAACAGACGATAAATCTGGCTGATACGCTGTATATCACCGAGATGCAAAAGAACGTATCGGGTGATGCAGTGTTTCCCGAGTTCGACAAATCGGCGTGGTGTGAGGTGTCACGCGAAATTCGCAAGCAGGAAGTACCCGAACCCATGGAATACCATTTCGTCACCTATCATCACACCTAGCCTCAAAGGTTTCCTCTCCTCGGCAACACAGCGCTCAAAACCTCTAAATCCAAGGTTACAGACGCAAAACCTCTTGTTATGTCGACAAAAAGATAATTATTTGCACATTTATCTAAATTATATGTTAATATTTCTCCAGATTGTCGACAATACAGGAATCCCATGTTGCCCAATGTTCCACAGCAAAGCACGCTTGCCGATGTAGCCGCGCACCGGCTGGCACAGAGCATCGTGACCGGAGAACTGGCACAGGGCCAAAAGCTGAATGAAGCAGAACTGGCCGAACGCTACGGTATGGGCAGGGGTCCTTTGCGCGAAGCATTGCGCCAGCTTGAAGGGATGCGTCTCGTCAAGCGCATCCCGAATGCGGGCGCGCGCGTGGTGGTGCTTGATCGCAAGACGCTGTCCGATCTCTATGCAGTGCGCGAAGCGCTCGAAGGCATGGCCTGCCGCATCGCAGCGGAACAGATGACCGATGACGAGATCGCTCAACTGAGCGCACTGCTCGACCGTCACGAAGCACAGATCAAAGAGCAAGGAGGCAAGGTCTACGCACAAAAAGAAGGCGACCTCGATTTTCATTACCAGATCGTGCGAGGAAGCCGCAATACAATGCTGATGGACATGCTCGGCAGCGAGCAATACCAATTGCTGCGCATGTGCCGTCACCGTACCAGCCGCAACGCTCAGCGCACCGGCCCTGCCTTGCAGCAACACCGCCAGATCGTCGAAGCTTTGGCGCAGCGCGACGGGGAACTCGCCGAGATGTTGATGCGCCGCCACATTCAGGGCGCATGGCAAAGCATCGATGAAATGATAGGCAAGGAGGAAGCAGCATGAAAAACATCACCCACACACCCGGTCTGAAACTTCGCCGTGCCGTCGAAAAAAATCATCCGCTGCAGGTCGTCGGCGCAGTCACCGCCTATTGCGCCATACTCGCGCAGAAAAGCGGGCACAAGGCGCTTTATCTTTCCGGTGGCGGCGTGGCGGCTTCTTCGCTCGGCATCCCCGATCTCGGCATCACAACCCTGCATGACGTTTGCGAAGACACGCGCCGCATCACGGCCGCGAGCGACCTTCCGCTGCTGGTGGACATCGACACCGGCTGGGGCGGCGCTTTCAACATCGCGCGTGCCACACGCGAGATCGCGCAGGCCGGTGCGGCCGGATTCCACATCGAAGACCAGGTGATGCAGAAGCGCTGCGGGCATAGGCCCAACAAGGCCATCGTCAGCAAGGATGAAATGACTGACCGCATCAAGGCGGCGGTGGATGCGCGCCGCGACGACAGCTTCGTCATCATGGCGCGCACCGATGCGCTGGCGGTGGAAGGCATGCAGTCGGCGATCGAACGGGCACAGGCCTGTGTCGAAGCCGGGGCCGACATGATCTTCCCCGAGGCGATGACCACGCTGGAGCAATACGCCGAATTCACACGCGCAGTGAAAGTGCCCGTGCTGGCAAACATCACCGAGTTCGGCGCGACGCCGTTGTATACCACCGGGCAACTGGCCGGTGTCGGTATAAAACTTGTGCTGTATCCGCTGTCTGCATTCCGTGCGATGAGCAAGTCAGCGCTTAACGTGTATCAGCATATCCTCTCCGACGGCACACAGCAGAACGTCGTGCCTGAGATGCAGACTCGAATGGAGCTCTACGACCATCTCGGCTATCACGTTTACGAGCAGAAACTCGACCGTTTGTTCGCAGCGCAGGGTACCGATTAAAACGATCAACAGGGAGAAAGCAATGGCAGAAGAAATCAACAAACCCAAGCCGAAAAAATCCGTTGCACTGTCCGGCACCGTCGCAGGCAACACCGCGGTCTGCACCGTCGGCCGCACCGGCAACGATCTGCACTATCGCGGCTATGACATCCTGGATTTCGCCGATCAGGCCGAGTTCGAGGAGATCGCCCATCTGTTGATCCACGGTACATTGCCTAACGCTGCACAACTAAAGGCCTACAAGGCCAAACTGAAATCCTTGCGCAGTTTGCCCCAACCGGTCAAACAGGCCCTGGAGGCGATCCCCGCGGATGCGCACCCGATGGATGTGATGCGTACCGGATGCTCGATGCTCGGCACCTGCGAACAGGAACCGGATGCTCACAGCGAATCCGTGGCCAAGGAGATCATCGACCGGATGCTGGCCTGCTTCGGATCGATGCTGATGTACTGGCACCATTTCAGCAGCAGCGGAAAGCGCATCGACGTGGAGACTAACGACGATACCATCGGGGCGCACATCCTGCACCTACTGCACGGCAAACCGCCAAAATCAACCTGGGTGCGCGCGATGCATACTTCGCTGATCCTTTACGCGGAACATGAGTTCAATGCATCCACCTTCACCGCACGCGTGATCGCCGGCACCAACTCCGATCTGTATTCCTGTATCACCGGCGCGATCGGCGCGTTGCGCGGCCCCAAGCACGGCGGTGCCAACGAGGAGGCATACCGCATTCAGAGCCGCTACAAGAATGCCGATGAAGCCGAGGCGGACATCCGTGAACGCGTCGGAAGAAAGGAGATCGTGATCGGCTTCGGACATCCGGTCTACACCATTTCCGACCCGCGCAACGAGGTGATCAAGCGATTGGCAAAATCGCTTGCCGAAGAAAGAGGCGAGATCGGTTTGTTCGACATCGCAGCGCGGCTGGAAAGCGTAATGTGGAATTTGAAAAAGATGTTCCCCAATCTGGACTGGTTCTCCGCCGTGTCGTATCACATGATGGGCGTGCCGACCAATATGTTCACACCGCTGTTCGTGATCTCGCGCGTCACCGGCTGGGGCGCGCACGTTATAGAACAGCGCACCGACGGCAAGATCATCCGTCCCAGTGCGAACTACATCGGGCCGGAGAATCAGGCCTGGCTTCCTTTAGAAAAACGATAAGGAAATGAAATGAGTACCAATGTAGAAATGAACACCCGCCCCGCTCCGGATCAGGTGCTGGTGGATATCGCGCAATATGTCTGCCGCATGGAGATCAAGTCGACGGAAGCTTACGATACCGCACGCAACTGCCTGATCGACACGCTGGGTTGCGGCCTGCTGGCTTTGCGCTTTCCCGAATGCACCAAACATCTTGGCCCGCTGGTGCCCGGTACCACGGTGCGCAACGGTGCGCGCGTGCCCGGTACCTCGCATGAACTCGATCCGGTAAAGGCGGCGTGGGACATCGGCGCGATGATCCGCTGGCTTGATTACAACGATACCTGGCTGGCCGCGGAATGGGGCCATCCCTCCGACAACCTCGGCGGCATCCTCGCCGTGGCCGATTATCAGAGCCGCTGCCGCATCGCCGAAGGCAAGACGCCGCTGACGATACGCGATGTGCTGACCGCGATGGTAAAGGCGCACGAGATACAGGGCGTGATGGCGCTGGAGAACAGTTTCAACCGCGTCGGTCTCGATCATGTGGTGCTGGTCAAGGTCGCTTCTGCCGCCGTGGTGACACGATTGCTGGGTGGCACCGAACAGCAGGTTATCGACGCGCTGTCGCAGGCTTTCGTCGACGGACAATCGCTGCGTACC
>Ga0210099_1000206_pt1 | contig 21569 bp, 21 predicted proteins | sample Joice_ThreeSqA_D_4_FD_184872 | JGI IMG/M metagenome (GOLD analysis project Ga0210099, IMG submission 184872) | Wetland microbial communities from San Francisco Bay, California, USA, that impact long-term carbon sequestration - Joice_ThreeSqA_D2... | ecosystem: Environmental > Aquatic > Marine >...
AGTGATTTAGATTGGTTTGGGAATTATGGAAAATAAAAAAGAAAATAATGAATCCTTTCGCGATTCATTATCAACAGTAAGTAAAGAAGGTAAGAGAAAATGGGTTTACCCGAAAAAACCTTCCGGGAAATTTTATAATGCGAGAACAATTGTAAGCATTATTCTCCTTGCAATTTTATTTGGTACCCCGTTTATAAAAGTTGATGGACATCCCTTTGTATTGTTCGACGTTTTACATAGGAACTTCATAATATTTGGTATTCCTTTCGGACCACATGATTTTTTCCTCTTTGGTCTGTTGATGATAACTTTAATTGTTTTCATCTTTTTGTTTACGGTTGTTTTCGGAAGAGTCTTTTGCGGATGGGTTTGTCCTCAAACAATTTTTATGGAAATGGTTTTCCGTAAAATTGAATATTGGATTGAAGGAGACTTCAGACAACAAATGGCTCTTAATAAATCCCTCTGGACTTCAGAAAAAATATTCAAGAAAACCAGTAAACAAAGTATATTTTTTACTATATCATTTATCATCTCTAATTTTTTTCTTGCATACATAATTGGAATGGATCAACTAATAAAAATAGTTACAGATCCACCATCGGAACACATAAATGGATTAATTGCGATGCTTGCTTTTTCAGGGGTTTTCTATTGGGTGTTTTCTTCGTTCCGCGAGCAAGCCTGCACAATGGTTTGTCCTTACGGAAGACTTCAGGGAGTATTGCTCGACCAGGATTCCATTGTCATTTCTTATGATTATGTGCGCGGCGAACCACGGGGGAAAATAAGAAGAAGCGAAAACCAGGAAAACAAAGGTGATTGTGTTGATTGTCATCTTTGTGTAGATGTTTGTCCGACAGGAATAGATATCCGCGATGGTGTACAGTTAGAATGTGTAAACTGCACGGCCTGTATAGATGCCTGTGACGATGTGATGGATAAAATTAATAAACCGCGTGGACTAATAAGATATGATTCATTGAATGGAATTGAGAAAAAGAGAAAGAAAATTTTTACTCCAAGAATGATTGGTTACAGTGTCGTGCTGCTACTCCTTATTGCACTACAGGGATACATGTTTGCGAACAGAACCGATTTTAGTATTAGTATTTTAAGAACACCGGGTTTACTTTTCCAGGAACAAGATAATGATAAAGTAAGCAATATTTATGATGTAAGTATTGTAAACAAGACCTTTAAAAATCTGCCAATTGATTTAAAGCTTGAAAATCAGAAAGGTGATCTTAAACTGATTGGAATTGAAATGGATCTTAAACCGCAGGAGATTTACGATGGTAAATTTCTAATCGTTCTTCCGAAGTCAGAAATTAAAACAATGAATACACCTGTATCAATTGGATTTTATTCAAACGGAAAATTATTGCAAACAATAAAAACCTCTTTCCTCGGACCGGTAGAAAAACATGAAATAGAGAATCATAAAGATGAGAAATAAGAGGGAAAAGATGAAGATTAAATGGAACTGGGGCTGGGGAATATTTTTATCTATCGTTCTTTTTATGGTGATAATTGTTATAATAGTAGCATTTATGATGAGTAGGGAAGTAGATCTTGTTTCAGATAAATATTACGATAAAGAAATTAAATACCAGCAGCAAATAGATAAAGAAAAACGGGCTGCGGATCTGAGTGAGAAAATCGTTGTTAACTATTCCGGCAGTTTTGTTAATGTAATTTTTCCTAAGGATGAAAAGCTAACCGGTGATCTCTATTTTTACCGCCCGGCAAACTTTCATAAAGATTTTAAAGTGCCTATAAACCCGGATAAGGATTTCAGCCAGCTTCTCGATGTAAGCAAATTAGACAGGGGATTGTGGAAGCTAAAAATAAGCTGGTCGGTAGATAAAAATGATTATTACACTGAAAAAATTTTAATGCTAAATTAAATGGAAATTATAGCCGCTTTATCAATAGGGTTTTTAGGGAGTTTTCATTGCATTGGGATGTGCGGACCAATCGCCTTGGCTCTTCCTGTCCCTAACTCTTCCAATATCAATTTTTTCCTGGGAAGAATTATTTACAATTTCGGAAGAATAATTTCTTATGCTATTATGGGATTTATCTTTGGATGGCTGGGACAAAAAATTTCACTTTGGGGGTTTCAACAATTCTTGTCGATCTTTTTGGGTGTAGTTATTGTCTTATTTATTTTTCTTCCGGGAAGAATAAAAGATAAACTGCTTTCCTTTTCTCCTGTACAAAAAATGATTACGCCTCTTAAAATATCTATCGGGAAATTGTTTAAGCAAAAATCTCTCCCATCTTTTCTCTTAATCGGAATTCTGAATGGCTTTCTTCCATGTGGTTTTGTTTATATGGGACTTGCGGGAGCGATTGCAGTTGCAAATCCACTTACGGGTTTGCTTGTAATGACTTTCTTTGGTCTCGGTACATTTCCGGCAATGTTTGGAGTATCGGTATTTGGAAAATTCATAAATCCCGGTTTCAGGCAAAGATTAAGAAAACTCACACCTGTTTTTGCACTCCTTTTTGCTTTAATATTTATATTTAGGGGGCTAAACCTTGGTATTCCTTATCTAAGTCCAAAGTCGAACGGACATAATCATCATATGGAAATGATGAACAAGGAATAGTTCTTAGCAAGAATTCACAATTATTGACAAACGATTTTTCGTAATATATATTTACGCAGATTAATATGTCTATAACTTGTAAGGAGGTAGGTTCATGAACTTTTACTTGATTGTTGTTTTCCTTCACATCTTGGGAGCAGCGGGTCTTTTTCTTGGTTTGGGAATGGAAGGTGTCACTTTGAAATTCCTTAATCGTGCTTCTTCAACAGAACAGGTTTTAAGTCAGCAGCCATCTCTTAAGTTAATGAGAATTATTTTTGGTATTTCCGCTATTTTGTTACTTCTGTCTGGTATTTATATGGCTGAGAGAGTTTGGGGCTGGACAGGTTGGGTTACTATAGGTTTAATAATGTTGGTCGCTCTTTCAGGTTCCGGAAGTATGAGTGGTAAAAAGATCGGTGACTTAATGAAATCGCTTGGTAAATCTGGTGGTTCTCTTTCAACAGAAATAAGAGAAAAACTATCCGCCCCCTTTTTACATAAAACTTATAAAATCAGAATTTTATTAGTCATTGGAACTATTTTCATAATGACTCTAAAGACCGACTGGTTAGCAAGTATTGCTGTTATAGTAATTACGTTCTTGATTGGATTGTTGATTTCCGGAGCATCTGCGAAAAGTCGGGAAACTAACTAACTATAAAGTTTCTTAAAACTGTAAAAAATACTAAATAGTTAAATCCGCACTCCGCAAAAACTGTGGTGGCTTTCTTACTTTTGTTGCCTGTTCAAATCCATAAGCAATTTTTAACAATAGTGGTTCGCTCCATGCTCTTCCGAAGAATGAAATTCCGACAGGCAAACCAAATACAAATCCCGCAGGTACCGTGATATGAGGATATCCTGCAATTGCAGCTAACTGAGAACTACCTCCTATAAAATGATCACCATCAACTAAATCTGTCATCCATGCAGGGCTGTCAGTAGGTGAAACAAGAGCATCTAATTTGTGCTTATCCATTATTTTATCAATTCCTTCTTTGCGAGTTAAACGATGGTTGTTATTCAATGCATCGAGATATTTTTTGTCAGTGAGATCACCTTTTTTCTCAGCCTGTAAAAACAATTCCTGTTTGAAGTACGGCATTTCTTCTTTTGCATGTTCCTCGTTGAAATCAATTAAATCTTTAAGTGACTTCATTTTTGAATCGATACTGAGATGAGCAAGATAAGCTTTCATATCAGCTTTTAATTCATATAATAAAACTGTTATTTCATTTTCATCATATTTTCCAAAGCCATCTATCTTAACAGGATCGACAAGAATTGCTCCTTTACTTTTCTATACTTCAAGTGCTTTTTCCATAACTTCATCTACTTGTGGAAGAAAACCAAAGTACTGCCGGAATACTCCGATCCTTACTCCTTTTAGTCCATCTTCTTCCAGGAATTTTGTGTAATCAGTATATGATTTTCCTTTACTGTCTTTTGTAGCTTCATCTTCCGAATCGATACCTGTCATAGTGCCAAGCAAAATTGCAGCATCGCGAATTGTTCTTGCCATTGGACCTGCTGTATCCTGTGAATGTGAAATCGGAATTATACCCGCCCGGCTTACTAATCCAACAGTAGGTTTTATTCCAACCAAACCATTAAGTGATGAAGGACTAACAACCGAGCCATCAGTTTCAGTTCCAATAGCAACAGCACAAAGATTAGCAGCGGCTGCGGCACCGGAACCTGAACTAGAACCAGATGTGTTTCTATCGAGAGCATAAGGATTTTTTGTTAAACCGCCGCGTCCGCTCCAACCGCTTGTAGAATGAGTTGAGCGAATGTTTGCCCATTCGCTCAAGTTTGTCTTGCCTAAAATTATTGCTCCTGCTTCCCGAAGTTTTTTTACAATAAATGAATCTTTCACAGATTTTGAACCAAGGAGTGCAAACGAGCCGGCTGTTGTTTCCATTTTATCTGATGTATCAATATTGTCTTTTATGAGAATTGGAATTCCATGCAGCGGACCACGCATTCCTTTTTCTTTAAATTCTCTATCGAGTTCGTCGGCAATTGTTAGAGCGTCCGGATTTACTTCAATCACACTGTTAATTGCCGGACCATTTTTGTCAATTTCATTTATGCGTTTTATATAATGTTCGGTAATAGAGCGAGCGGTAAACTTACCGGATTTTATTCCTTCCGTTAATTCGGCTATTGTTATTTCATCTAATTCTGTTGACGGGATATTTATTTTGTTCAGAGTTTCTGCATTTATCTTTTCAGAAAAAAGAGACGGAAGGGAAGCTGCGGCTAAGCTGCCGATCAGAGACTTTTTCAAAAAATTTCTGCGGCTCTTGCTTGTTATTTGCTTTTTACTTTTGAGCATAATGCCATCTCCGATTTGAATGCTTGTTGCAGAAATATTGGTAGTGTCCTAAATCTTGTGTTAATCCTTCTTCTGACTTCCTCAAGAAAATTGATAGTAGTATCTAATGTACGTTTACCAATTTAATTAGGACAGTACCAAAATATTTAATATAAAAATATAATTCTAAATAATAATATATTAGAATGAATGAAGCTAGAATATGATTTTTTATTTGAGTTTTTCTTTAACTCTATCATTTAGCCATGTCCTTTCGTTAAACTTTTTAATCTTTTTCCACAGTTCTTAAAACTTAACCGCTTATCAGTATTTTTTTAATATAGAACTTTTTAAAGTGATTTGAACTTATTGATTTATTAAGTTTGATATAATGAAAAATCCGATTAAAAAAATCGCAATAATTTTAGTTCTGATAATCTTACTCCCGGTATTTTTCTTTTCTTTATATGAAATAAATACTCTTAATGAATCGGAAAAAGTAATTGAACAGACATATAATAATCAGCTTGACGCTATCTTCTTCTCAGTAAATCAATTTTCCGAGGATGTAGTAACAAGCTGGCGCAGCAAACTTAATATTCTTCTTGATGAAGAAGTCTCTACTCCCGATAACTTTACAAAAAAAGCAGACAGTCTCTTAAAGATAAACAACTACATTGTTTCAGTTTTTTTTGCAAACAGCCTGAATCCTAAAAGCACTTTTTCCTTACAAGCTGACAGTTCTTATAATATAAAAACTTTTCTCAGTAGTAATTCTCATAAGATAAAGAAACTATACACTTATGAAAGAGCGGGATATAATAAAATAGAACCTGTTACCACTAAAGATGGGAAAACAATCCTGATTTTTTTGTTAGAGGATCCTTTTAGAGTAAAAAATATTTGCGTTACTGTCATCGATCCCCAAAAATTTGTTAATAATATTTTAGGTGCAAGATTAAAAGAAATAGCGGGTGAGGAGTTTATTATAACCTGCCAGGCTGTAGGAACCACCTTGCCAGAAGTAAGTTCAAAAGATGTCATTTTTTCTACTGAAGAATTTCAGGATAGGCAAATATCTCAAAAGAGAAACCTTTGGCTTATTCCCGATTATGAACTGGGACTTCTTTTAAAAGGCGGAACTATAGAAACACTCGTTAAAGAGAGAGCAACAACAAATATCATTTTTATTTCTTTACTTACTCTAATTTTAATTGTGGGCGTTATTATTGTTTTCAGAAATATCAGGAAAGAAATGGAGCTTGCCCGAATTAAATCTGATTTCGTTTCAAATGTTTCTCACGAACTTCGTACCCCGCTTTCCTTGATCTCCATGTTTGCTGAAACACTTGAGATGGACAGAGTTAAAACCGAGGAGAAGAAGAAGGAATATTATTTGATAATCAGCAAAGAGGCAGGAAGACTAAGCAGAATAGTAAATAAAATTCTTAGCTTCTCAAAAATTGAAGCCGGGAAAAGAGACTACCGCTTTTCAAAGATAAATATTAATAACCTGGTTGAGGATATCTTTAAAACTTACCAGTTTCATCTTCAGAACAACAACTTTAAGTTTTCCTTTGAATACGATTCTTCAATTCCCGAGATAGATGCAGACCCGGAGGCTGTTTCTGAAGCAATAATTAATCTGTTGGAAAATGCAATCAAATATAGTGTGGACAGAAAAGAAATTATGATTATTACCGGCAAAGAAGGAAATTCTGTTTATGTGGAAATTAGTGATAAGGGTATTGGGATTACTGAGGAAAGCCAGAAAAAAATATTCGATAAGTTTTACCGTGTTTCCGATGGATTGGTTCACAATACAAAAGGAACTGGGTTAGGACTAACCCTTGTTAAATATATTATGGATGCCCACCACGGAGAAATAAAAGTTAAAAGTAAATTAAATGAAGGTAGTAGTTTTAAATTAGTTTTTTCAACAAATAATTTTCTAAAGGGAAAATAAATGAACAGAATTCTCATTGTTGAAGACGAACCTAATATGAGGCTCGGCTTAAAAGATAACCTTGAGTTTGAAGGATATGAAGTTGATCTAACCGAAGATGGAGAAACGGGATTGAAAAAAATTTCTGAGGGTAACTTTTCTTTAGTTCTTCTTGATGTAATGCTTCCTAAAATGTCGGGATATGACGTTTGTAAAGCTGTTCGGGAAAGTGGAAACAAAGTCCCGATTATCCTTCTTACAGCCAAAGGAGAAGAAATCGATAAAGTGCTTGGACTGGAATTCGGCGCCGATGATTATGTTACAAAGCCTTTTAGCCTCAGGGAGCTTCTTGCAAGAATAAAGGCTATCCTAAGAAGGACAGAGGATAAACGGGATTTGAAGGATAGTGATTTTGTGAAGATCGGGAGGATCGATATTAATTTTTCTTCTTACAATGCATTTGAAGACGATAACGCAATTCAAATGTCGCATAAAGAATTTGAGATTTTGAATTTTCTCTGGAATAAAAGAAATTCTACCGTAAGCAGAGATGATTTGCTAACTAAAGTTTGGGGGTACGATGAAAATCCTACAACAAGAACCGTAGATAATTTCATCCTGAAATTAAGACAAAAGATTGAGAAAGATTATAATCATCCACAAATAATACTGACCGTACACGGAATAGGATACAAGCTAATTGCTTAAAATGGGGTAAGCCTACGGTGACAATTTTTTACAATACTTTACAGTATAATGACTCCTTTGAAATATGGGTTTGATAAATTTCCTCCGTAAAGATTAAATTTTGTGAAAGAAATGTTATGAAATCGAATTTAAAATTAAGTTGCTTTTTAATGCTCATAACTCTTTTCGTCTTTGGGCAAAATGTTTTCGGACAGGATTGGGAAAGATTTGAAAACTTGAAAGGATATTGGAAATTCAGTATAGGTGATGATTTAAATTGGTCCAAAACCTCTTATGATGATGATAACTGGGAAGAGATTAAAGTTCCCTCGTCCTGGGAGAATGAAGGTTTTCATGGTTATAACGGTTATGCCTGGTACAGGAAACACTTCGATTTTCATGGGGAAACCCCTTCCGGTGTTCTCTATCTTTTTCTTGGTGCCGTTGATGATGTTGATCAAGCTTATGTAAATGGAAATCTTGTTGGTTCTACAGGATCATTTCCTCCAGATTATAAAACTGCTTATTACGCCTATAGAAAATATCCTGTCCCGATTCAGTATCTGAATAAAGGTGGCGATAATGTTATAGCAGTAAGAGTTTACGATTCTGAATTACAAGGTGGGATTGTAAGCGGAGATGTTGGATTATATGTATTGGAGGGTTTAAATACCGATTTGAATCTCGAGGGTCAATGGAAATTTAAAACCGGTGATAATAAAAAATGGAAAGAAAATAGTTTTAGTGATAAAGATTGGGATAGTATTATTGTTCCGGGTTTTTGGGAATCTCAGGGATATAACAACTACGATGGTTATGCCTGGTACAGGAAAACAATAAGAATCCCATATGATTTTAAGAATAAGAAATTAGTCCTTGTATTAGGTAAAATAGATGATCTTGACGAAGTGTACTTAAATGGGGAATTAATTGGTTCCACAGGAACTATGAAAGACAATCCTGATGAAAACGAATTTTCTCAGGAGTATGCACAGTTCAGAGGATATTATATTCCCGATGGTTTGATAAAAATTAATGCTGATAATTTAATAGCAGTAAGAGTTTATGACGGATGGAAAGATGGAGGAATATACCAGGGACCTATTGGATTGATTACTCAGAGCGATTATATAAAATACTGGCGTCATAAAAAAGATAAAAAAAATATTTTCGAGTTATTATTTAAATAAAAATTTAATAGAACAATACATTTTTCATACAGAGAAGCCTCCTCATGTACGGTAGTGCCCTAATTGGGTTAGTTAATTAGGACACTACCTTTTTTTTAATTAAATCCTAATTCGATCTCAGCTTTTCATAAAAGTTATAACTTCCTGACAAATATTTACATCCCTTTACTTACTGATGACACCCGTTACAACTGCTTGCCCTAAGTTTAAAACAGAAATTAATTATTAAAAGGAGATTCCAAATGTTAACACAGCGATTTACCAAAACAAAACTTGTTGCAATAATTTTAATTGCATTATTTTCAAATAATATTTTTGCTAAGCCGATCAGTTCACCGGGAGAAGACACGAAGTCCGACCGTATGAGCTTGGCTATTAAAAATATAGCAGTAGGCATTGAATCTGAAAATGCCGGTGTAAAAAAATGCTGTATTTTCTATGCAGGGTATTATGAGTTTAATGAATTAGTAGATGTTCTTGTAAAACAATTGAAAAAAGAACAGGATACTGACACAAAGATTTTAATCGTGCTTTCTCTTTATAAGATTGGAGACAAAAAGGGTATGGAAGCTATTAAGCAATTAGTAGGAGATGATACCAACCAGTTTTTAAGAGAAATGGCACTAATTAAGTAAGTATTTAAGAACAGAAACTAAGGAAAAAATTCAGACCCCGACTCAGGTTGGGGTTTTTTGTTTTAAAAATGATTTATTTCTTCCCGGTATTTTTTATTTTAATTGCCAGAAATAAACAGGAAACGTAGATGGTTTATTTATATCTAAAACTTTTTCATGTGTTATTTGTAATTATGTTTTTCGGAAACATCATTGTTGGTATATTCTGGAAAATGTATGCTCAGAAAACGAAAGACCCCGATAAAATTGCTTTTACATTTAAAGGAATAATTAAAGCTGATAAAATATTTACAATGCCGGGAGTTATTGGCTTAACAATATTTGGACTGGGCGCTGCAATATATTATGATTTTCCTATACTTGGAACAGGCTGGATACTCTGGTCAATTATTCTTTTAATTGTTTCCGGATTAGCATTTATGGGTAAACTTATCCCTCTGCTACGGATAAGGAAAATTTTAATTGGGATGAATATAATAAACTTGCGAAAAAATGGAATATTTGGGGAACAATTGCCTTGTTAGCCCCGGTTATTGCTACTGTACTTATGATATTGACCAGCTATGTGACTACTCTTCGGGTCCTTACTTGAGACTTTTCGCTTCTTGAGCTTACTCTTAATCTTGAACTTGTTTTATTCTTATATTTAAATAAAAGAATATTGACTATGTCCCGCTGGTTAAAAATATCAATTACAATTTCTGTCACTCTTATAATTCTTATTGCGGTCGGAGGTTTTATCTTTTACAATATGTTAACCGCATCTCTTCCGGAATATGAAGGTGAAATAACTACACATAGTATTTCAGATAAAGTTGAAGTTTACAGGGACAGTCTTGGTATTCCTTATATCCTCGCTAACAATGAAGACGATGCTGCTTTTGCTCTCGGTTACTTGCATGCGCAGGAGAGAATGTTCCAAATGGATTTGGCAAGGAGGGCTGGAGCGGGACGGCTTAGTGAAATTCTGGGTACAAAAGCATTAATCTTCGACAAATTATTTCGGACAGTTGGAATAAAAAAAACTTCTCAGAGTATAATAAAAATTCTTAAGCCGGAAGTTTTAAAATTGCTGGAATCATATTCAGCAGGGGTAAATCAATATCTTAAAGATAATAAAGGAAAATACTCTATTGAGTTTGATGTACTTCGTTATGATCCTTATGAATGGAAACCTGAAGATTGCATTATTATATCAAGAATGCTGGCATGGGAATTAAACATTAGCTGGTGGACAGATATTTCTTTTACTGATCTTGTGCAAAAACTTGGTGAGGAAAAAGTAAAAGAAATACTTCCTGATTGGGATGAGAACGCACCTTACATAATTCCACCTGAGATAAAGTCTTATCCTAAATTAAGAACAGGTTTAATTGATATTGATAAAAATTTCAGGAGCTTATTAGGAATAACCGGAACTCATCTCGGATCAAACAATTGGGTGATTAACAGCAGTTTATCTGCTTCTGGTAAACCAATAATTGCAAACGATCCACATCTCGGTTACAGTGCCCCGGGAAGATGGTACGCGGCTGTTATCAGGGCCGGCGACTGGAATGTTGAAGGTGTTACAATCCCGGGAATTCCGGCAGTAGTTATCGGTAAGAATAAAAATATTTCGTGGGCGTTAACAAACATAATGCTCGATGACGCTGATTTCTATATTGAAAAACTCGATTCAACCGGGACGAAATATTTGTTTAATAATAGCTGGAAAGATTTAACACTTACAGAAGAAACAATTAAAGTAAAAGACTCTCTGGATGTAAAATTAAAAATAAGAAGTACGCACAGGGGCCCGTTAATTTCAGATGTTCATCCATATTCATTTTTGTATCCTGATGTTAACTTGCAGAAAACCGCGATAAGTATGAGATGGATTGGAATGGAAACAACAGAAGAAATGAATTCGTTCTATCTTTTGAACAGGGCAAAAAACTGGAATGAATTCAAAAAAGCTGTAAGTTATTTCAGCGTGCCCGGGCAAAATTTTGTTTATTCAGATAAAAACGGGAACATCGGTTATGTTTTTGGAGGAAAACTTCCTAAAAGAGAATCAACATCACCTACATTTGTTTTTGATGGAACTACCGATAAATATGATTGGAAAGGTTATGTCGACAGATCTGAAATCCCGGATCTCTTTAATCCTAAGCAAAAATTTATAGCATCGGCAAATAATAAAACGCTGAAAGATTTTAAATATCATATTTCAAATTTGTGGGAACCATCTTCAAGAATTGAAAGAATCGATCAGCTTCTTACAAGTAAAGAAAAATTTTCTGCTTCCGATTTTAAGAAATTCCAGATGGACCAGATTTCGCCTTATGCAAAAATGATTACCAAATATATTTTATCTGCTTTTAGTAATGTTAAAGTTACGGACAAAAATCTTGCTCTTGCTTTAGAGCTTTTTAAGGACTGGAATTATGATATGAATGAGTTCAGCCAGGTTCCCACAATCTATTCTGTTTTTTATAAATATCTTTTAAAGAATACTTTTTATGATGAAATGGGTGATGATCTTTATAACCAGTTTGTTTTCGTTGCTAATGTTCCTTATAGAAGTATAGAGAAATTACTGAAAGATAAATCTCATCACTGGTTTGATAATATAAAAACTTCGCAAATTGAAGATAGGGATTTTATTATTCGTAAAAGTCTCGTTGACGCTCTATCGGAATTGGAAAAAACATTTGGAAAAGATATTACCGGATGGCAGTGGGGAAAGCTTCATACTGTAACTCATAAACATGCTTTCAGCGGACAATTTTCTTTAGTAGATCATTATATTGATATCGGACCCTTCCCCATCGGTGGAGATGGCACTACTATCTTCAATACAGAATATCCTTTTTATGATGCAGTTAAAAATTATTCTGGTTTTAATCACACCCCTTTTCAAGATGTTCTCGGACCTTCAATGAGATATATTTTTGATTTTTCCAAACCGAATGAGTTTCACTTAATTCTAACAACCGGAGAATCTGGCAATGTTATGAGTGAACATTATAGGGATATGACAAAGATGTGGTTGAGAGGAAATTATATGAAGATAAAAACTGATGAGAAATCAATAAGGAGAAATAAAAATTTATTGGAGATAATCCCGAATTGATATATAAATCTCAAAAGTCAAATCTCAAATCTGACTTTTAAGTTTTGAATTTTTAGATTAATAATAATTTTAGACTTAAATTTAAGCTTTGAAATAAACAAGGAAATATGAAAGTAATTGAACACCTGGCGAAAGCTAAAGAGCCGTTAATAAGTTTTGAATTAATTCCGCCAAAGCGTGGGGGAGATTTTGCTACTCTTCTTTCTGTGATTGATGATATATCTAAATACAAGCCTCCTTTTATTGATATTACCAGTCATCCTGCGGAAGTTGTTTACGAAGAAACATCAAAAGGAATAAAAAAAGTTATTAAAAGAAAGAGACCGGGCACTCTTGGCATTTGTGCTCTTATTCAGAATAAATATAATATAGACGCCGTTCCGCATATTCTAACAAATGGATTTACAAGAGAAGAAACAGAAGACTTTTTAATCGAGTTGAATTATCTCGGAATAGAAAACGTACTTGCAATACGTGGCGATGATCTCGGTTATCAGAAACCCGTGCCTGAGGGGAGAAGCAAAAATCTTCACGCTGTCGATCTCGTAAAGCAAATTTCCGATATGAATAATGGGAAATATCTTGAGGAAAATCTTCTCGATGCAAAGCCGACAAATTTTTGTGTCGGTGTAAGCGGTTATCCGGAAAAACATTTTGAAGCTCCTAATTTAAAAACAGATATAAGGTTTGTTAAACAAAAAGTCGATGCCGGAGCAGATTATGTAGTTACACAAATGTTCTATGATAATAATGTGTTTTTTAATTTTGTTGAACTTTGCAGAAAAGAGGGAATAAATGTTCCTATCATTCCAGGGTTAAAAATACTAAGCACACGAGCACATTTGATTAACATTCCAAAGAATTTTTATGTTAATCTTCCACAGGATCTTGTAGATGAAGTTAATGCCGCAAAACCGGAACATGTTCTTGATGTCGGTGTTGAATGGGCAGTAAAACAGGTTGATGAATTACTAAACAAAAATATTCCTGCTGTTCATTTTTATATTATGCAGAATTCCAAACCTGTTAAAAAATTAATGGAAGGATTAAAGTTTTATAAAAAGATAGCGTAAGCACTATAGTAAAATCGTTCTAAGGTTGATAATCCAATGATTGGTCAAAAAAGAAAGAAAATAACAAGAAATACCTGGGGAGTTGCAGGTTGTGGACGCTTTGCTGAAAACGCTTTTCTTCCCGCTTTGCAAATGTTGAAGAAGAACGAGGTTATAGCATTATTCAGCAACAGCAAAGAAAGAGCTAATGAGCTTTCTAAAAAATTTGGAATTCCAAATTCTTTTTCAAATTATAATGAGTTTCTTAACTCAAATATAAATTGTGTTTACATCTCGAGTGCAAATTCAAATCATTACGAACAAGTGATTAAAGCTGCCAAAGCCGGAAAAAATATCCTCTGTGAAAAACCTCTTGCTTTAAGTTCATTACAAGCGGAAGAAATGGTAAAAGTCTGTGAAGATAACGGGGTTAAGCTTGCAGTAAGTTATGTTTACAAGTTTCATCCTTTGGTAAGAAAAGCAAAAGAATTAATTAACAGCGAGTATATCGGAAAGCTCGTTTCAATAAATCTTAATTTTAATATTGATATGGTTCCCGGAAACAACTTCCGCTTTAATAAAGGTTTAAGCGGAGGAGGCGCCCTGCGTGATTTAGGAACTCATATGATCGATCTTTTAAGATTCCTCGGCGGAGAAATTGAAAGCATTCAGGGCGCAGTAGATAATGTGGTTTATAAAAGCGATGTTGATGATTTTGCTGCTGCAATTGTTCGTTTTGAAAATGGAGGATATGGATATTTTAATGTTTCCTACAATAATAAGAAAGCTTTTAACAGGGTTGAGATACTTGGAAGTAAAGGTGCTATGAGTATTGAAAAACTTATCGGTAACCAGACTGCGAAGTTAACGATATTAAGAGAAGGAGAGACAAAAAAATCATTCAGGAAAAGAGCAAACAAACTGTTTTATCTGCTTAAATCTGTTCAACAATCTTTTCTAAAAAATGAACAACCTCTTGCAACAGGAAATGATGGTTTAATAAATATGAAAATAATGGAAGAGCTTGAGAGTAAATGTCTGACAAAGCGAAATTAGTTGAGATCTGCAGAAGGGTATATGAAAAAGGATTTGTTTCCGCAACTGACGGTAACATTTCAACAGTGACTCCCGATAATACATTTCTTATTACACGTTCAGGAATATCAAAGGGTGCAGTAACGGAAGACGATATTCTTGAAATAGATGGTTCTGGAAAAATCCTGCACGGAAAAGGAAAACTTTCTACGGAATTTAAGATTCATCTGTTCGCATATTCCCGTAGACGGGAAGTTAATGCTGTTGTTCATTGCCACCCGGTTTATGCTACTGCTTTTGCTTCTTGCGGTGTTGATTTTCCCAAACACATTTTCCCTGAGGTTATTATTACATTAGGAAAAATTCCTTTGTGTAAGTATGCAACCCCTTCTACAGATGCCTTGCCTTTAAGTATGGAACCATATATCGATTATGCGTGGGCCTTTTTACTGCAAAATCACGGTGCGGTTACTCTCGGTTTAAATCTTGATGACGCATATAATAAAATGGAAAAGCTAGAGCATGCTGCTAATACAATTTTTGCTGCAAAGCTGCTTGGTGGAGAAAAAGAAATATCTTTTGAAAAGGTTAAGGAATTGATTAACCTTGCACGAGAGACTTATGGAATCATACCCGATGAGAGAAATATTTTTTAGTATGGTTTGTCATTCCCGTGAAAACGGGAATCCAAATTTTAAACTTTAGATTCCCACTTTCGTGGGAATGACATTAAGCAGAAAAACAATCAAAATATGAAAGATCACAAACTCAAAATTGCACTTATAGTTGGCGGTACATCACCTGAGAGAAAAGTTTCCAAATCGACAGGCTTATCTATTTACAAAGCTTTAAAAAATCTTGGTTATGAAACGGTTCTTGTTGATCCGGCTTATGGGGAAAATCAACCAAAAGGGATTGAAACTTTTTTTGCCGAAAAAGATTTTGCTGAAATATCCAATGAGAATTATGTAAAATCTTTGAATATGAAATTGTTTGATTCTGTTGATCTTGCTTTTCTTGCGCTTCATGGAAAATGGGGAGAAGACGGAACTTTGCAATCACTTCTTGAACTTAAAGGAATAAAATATACCGGTTCCAAAGTTCTTTCGAGTGCGATCACGATGGATAAGACAATGTCCAAAATTTTGTTTCAGCATTATGGAATAAAAACTCCGAAGTGGATTACGGTAAGTTGCAAAGGTTATGATTTACCTTCGTTAATAGATGATATAAAAACCGAAGTAAAGTTTCCCTGTGTTATTAAACCAAACGATCAGGGTTCGACAGTTGGTTTAACAATATGTGAAAATGAAAGCAGTGTTGATGAAGCAATTAAACTTGCATTGCAATTTTCAGATAAGGCATTAATAGAGGAATATATAAAAGGCAGAGAGCTAACAGTAGGAATTCTTGAAGATGAACCTTTCCCTGTACTTGAAATTAAACCAAAGCATGGCATTTATGATTATGAATGTAAGTACACACCGGGAATGAGTGAGTATGAAGTTCCTGCAAAAATAAGTGAAGAGCTTTCCAACAAACTAAAAGAAATTTCTCTTGCTTCATTTAAGGCATTAGGCTGTGAAGGATATGCAAGAGTAGACTTCATATTAAGTGAAGATGGTGTGGATTATTGTCTTGAAGTAAACACACTTCCCGGAATGACATCTACGAGCCTTGTTCCTAAAGTGGCAAAGGCTGCAGGAATTTCTTTTGAGGAACTTATTGACAGGATTATAAAAACAAGCCTGGCTCCCAAGCAGGTTTAAGAAATGGCAATCTTTAAGAACAAAAAATTCAGGAATTATTTTTTTCTTCTTCTCTTTATAGCCGGACTAATTTTTCTCTTTTTCAACGAGCAGGGAGTAATTAAGTATCTTAAACTTAAGAGTGAGGTTAAGGATATTAATACTCAAATGGAAAAAGTCGAGAAGGAGAATAAACAACTGAAAGATGAAGGTGATTCCTTGAAGCAAAAAATTCCCGCTAAGATTGAAAGAACAGCAAGAGAAAAATACAATATGATAAGAGAAGGAGAAAAAGCAATTAAGGTTGAGGAAAAATAATGGTAAAACCAGAAATTCCCAATATACCACTCGCAGAAAGAATACGCCCTAAAACTCTGGAAGAATTTCAAGGACAGGAATCTCTTCTTGGGAAAGATCGCCCGCTAAGATTAATGATAGAGAATGATACTTTAAGCTCTATAATTCTATGGGGACCTCCTGGTTCAGGAAAAACAACTATAGCAAAAATTATTGCAAGACATACCAACGCAGATTTTCACCAGATAAATGCTGTTTCTTCAGGTGTAAAAGACATAAGAAGCATTATTGAAATTGCGGGACAAAATAAAAATCTGAACAAAAGAACAATTTTATTTATTGATGAAATCCATCGCTTTAATAAAGCACAGCAAGATGCTCTGCTAAACAGCGTTGAAACTGGTTTAATTACGTTAATCGGGGCAACGACAGAAAATCCATCATTCGAAGTTATACCTGCTTTGAGATCGAGAGCGAGGACTTACGTACTTGAAGAACTAAGTAAAAAAGATCTCGAATCAATTGTAAAAACTGCACTTGAAAAAGATTCATTCCTTTCAGACTTAAACATTGAACTTAAAGACGAAGATTTTTTAATATACCTGAGTGGAGGAGATGCGAGGGCTTTACTAAATATTCTTGAAGCATCTGTCATTCACGAAATAAATTCTGATCCTGTTGTAATAACAAAAGAAATTCTGGAAGATGTTGTTCAGAAAAAGAATATTACATATGACAAAGGCGGCGAAGAACATTATAATGTTATATCCGCATTTATAAAAAGTGTCCGTGGCAGCGATCCTGATGCTGCATTGTACTGGCTTGCAAGAATGCTTGAAGGAGGAGAAGATCCCCTATTTATTGCAAGAAGATTAGTAATACTTGCATCGGAAGATATTGGCAATGCATCTCCAAACGGTTTGGTTTTAGCCGAAGCTGCTTTTGGAGCAGTTGATAAAATAGGAATGCCTGAAGCAAGAATTATTCTTGCACAGTGTACAACTTATCTTGCATCTTGTCCAAAAAGTAATGCTGCTTATTTAGGAATTGAGAAAGCATTTGGTGAAGTAAAAAATAAGCCATTGTATCCGGTTCCACTTCATTTAAGAAATGCACCTACTAAGTTGATGAAAGAAATTGGATATGGAAAAGAATATAAATATCCTCACGATTTTGATAATAATTTTATATTAGAAAATTATTTACCGGAAAAATTAAAAAATTCGCAATTTTATTTTCCAGGAGAAAACGGACAGGAGAAAAACCTTAAGGAAAGGTTAAAATTTTTGTGGAAGGGGAGGAAGAAATATTAATGATTGCCAGATTGCAAAATTTCAAGATTACAAAATTGGGAAATAATTTTGCAATTTTTTAATCTTTCAATCTTGTAATTATAAAAGTGCAAACATCTTTCCCGGTAGTTGTTTTACCAATCCTTTGAATTCAAGTGAAAGTAAATGCACAAGACAATCCGAAGTATTAAGATTTGTAGATAAAGCGATAACATCTATTTGAACAGGTTCATTTTTCAAAACGGAGATAATTTTTTCTTCAAAAAGATTCATTTCAATTTTTGGTTTCTGAATATTTTTCCCGATTATCGGTTTAAGCTTTAATTCCAATTCAAGCAAAACATCTTCTGAATTTCTGATTAATTTTGCTTCACCTCTCTGAATTAAAAGATTCGTTCCTTCAGATTGTTTTACATTTAAATTTCCGGGGACAGCAAATACTTCACGGTTTTGATCGAGAGCAAATGAGGCAGTCTGCATTGCACCACCGGCAATTCCTGTTTCTACAACGATACATCCTAAAGATAAACCGGAGATTATTCTATTACGCTTGGGAAAGTTTTCCGCATTAGGTTTCATTCCTAATTCATATTCTGAAATAATTAAACCATTCTCAGAAATCTCATCAAATAATTTTTTGTTTTCGGGGGGATAAATCACATCGAGTCCAGAGCCTATAATTGCAATTGTTCTTTTCCCGGCTTTCAATGTTGCTTTATGAGCGATAGAATCTATTCCCCTTGCCATACCACTGACAATAGTAATATTTTGATTAGCAAGTTCTGAGGCAATTCTTTCAGTCTGTATTTTACCATAATTCGTCGGCTGTCTTGTACCTACGATCGCGATGGAATATTCATCATTTTTTGTAAAAGAACCTTTTGTGTAAAGAAGGAGCGGCGGATCATATATCTTTTTTAATAGTGAAGGGAATGCATCATCCCAAACAGTAATTATCTCCCCATTAATTTTTGAAAGAATGTTTAATTCTTTGTTTAAAGCGGATTCGATTTTTTTTCTGTCGCCATTTACTTTTTGAATTTTTCTGGCAAGATTTTCATTTACAACTTCTCTTAGGGATTTAAGATCGCTGGATAAAATTTTTTCAATTGTGCGAAACTTAGCAAGAAGTTTTCTGATTTTGGCAGGACCAATTCCATCAACTGAAAGAAGCAGCTTTAAATTTGTAAGTTGTTTGAAAGTTAGTTTGGACATTCTTATAATAGAAGTTAAAGAATATCAATTGGGGATCTTAAAAATATTTGGAGAATTATAAAACTAGACAACCCCCAATATTTGTAATATTTCAATCCTGAAATTTTGTAATTTCTATATTATCTACAATAGCAACAATCATAGTATGAACAGGTGCTTTCCTGTGTCCAAGCATTTGCATAACAGCCGCACCTTCCTGAACAACGAGTACAGTATCACCGATACCGGAATCAATTAAGTCGAGCGCTATTAGATCCTTTTTACCAAGATATTTTCCTGAGAGATCAATTGCATGAACGATAAGAAGTTTGTGTCCCTTTAAATAAGAATTCTTTTGAGTAGAAACAACATTGCCTTTAACTTTTGCCAGCAGCAACTTCGTTTTCCTGGGAATGTTTTTGTTCTTTTTTCTTTCTGAATAAAATTGAAAGGGGAAAGATCACTATATAACCGATAAAAAGAAGTATTGGGGCTGTTACTAAAGATGCGGAACTATTCCATTGACCTTGTCCTAAAAGATAAAATCCGGCTAAAATAAATGCGAGACCAATCAAGAGGAAAATGTAATTTTCTTTTACCCAGTAAATGTGAAAAGGTGATTCAAAAGATTTCTTTTGTGTGCGTGATTTTCTTTTCTGAATTTTTTTTGCCATATGAACTCCAAAAAATAAAATAAAGCCCAGTAATGGGGAATCACTGGGCTCCGACTCATTAGCATCAAAGGGCAGGGGAGAACCCTTTGAAAGAGTCAAGTAAAATATAACTTACTTGTTAAATATTGTCAAGTGTTTACTTATTTGCTTATCTGGTAAACGATTTTACGTATTGTATCGAATTGCAGGTAAGGATACTCTTCACGAATAGAATCAATAGCATCACCTGCACTAATTTTGTTTGATCTAAGCTGTTTGAATTTCTTACGGATCTGGTAGTCTCTAACAGATTTTTCATCAATTAACCCCTGAGCATTCAGCAGATCAAAAATCTCGTCGCTGATAAGATCAGACAACGGGTTGTCAATTTTTGCTTTTATGGTCTTCATAGCTCGCCTTTCTTTGTTGTTACTATTGCGTTAATGTTTCGTATCAGTTTACCTGCTCTCGCTCCTTCTTTTAATGGCTTCAAAAAAACAAAAAAACCGACCAGAGAAGATCCCTAAATCGGCATACTTTGCTACTCTGGAAAAAAAATATAAACTATGTTATAATTTATACTAGTAGCAAATCGATCAATAAAGTTACAATTCCTTTTTAGTTTCATCACTAAAATAGAAAAAAAATCAATTAAATCAAGAAAATAATTAACAATTAACTGTAAACTAATCATCACAAAAGTGTATTATTACAAAGATTTGTATTGAAAGTACAATTATTATTCCTTTTATTTACGAGTGTATTTTTATAGTATTTGACGGGGAAGATATGAAAAAGTTTCGGCTCATCTTAAAAATTATCATACAAACAGAAATTGTAGCTACTAAAGAGTATCATAGAAAAATAAAGGTGAGTAAAAAATTAATATTGGGGTAATCATGAAAAAGGTTATATTTTTTTTGCTGCTCTCTTTTATACCAAGAATAAACTATGCTCAGGTTGATTCAATAAAATCTTTTTTCCCACTTCAGGTTGGAAACTACTGGTTATACCAGGTCACTCAATATTTCCTTTTTGATACCTCTTATGGTTATGCATATACTGAAGTATTAAAAGACACAACGATTGAAAATAAATTATTTTATAAAGTTAAGATACCCTTTAATGTAAAGCCTATTGTTCTTGACAGCATTAGATATTTCAGATATGATTCATCATCAAGTTCCATTATAGAATACAGTGAAATTGAAGGAGAAGAGGGAGTAATCTTCAAATTAAATGCAAATGAGGGTGAATCATGGGATTATTTTAGTATTAATGTTTGTTGTAGCTCCATAGATACATTAGAATTGTTTGGCGGAACAAGGTTTAGTAAAGATTTTTATTCTTGCGACAACACACCTCCATTTTGGGCATATGAATTGGCTAAGGATATAGGCCCAATAAGTTTAGCAGATGACCAGAGTTGGGGATTCACTATGCGTACATATTATGCCGTGGTGTATGCAAAAATAAATGGTGTTGAATATGGTAATTTTGTTTCTGTATCAGATAGAAATTTAGAAGCCCCAACTAAATTTTATTTATTTCAAAATTATCCCAACCCATTCAACCCAAACACAAAAATTGGATTTCGGATTGCGAAATTCGGATTTGTTTCATTAAAAGTTTATGATATTCTTGGTAGAGATGTTGCGACCTTGGTTAATGAAGAAAGACACCCGGGCTATTATGAGGTTAAATTTTCCGCCAAAGGCGGATCCGCCTCTGGCGGAGATGGAAGTGCTTTGTCAAGCGGGATTTATTTTTACAAACTTAATACGGGGAATTACACTTCCGTTA
>Ga0210099_1000209_pt1 | contig 21435 bp, 18 predicted proteins | sample Joice_ThreeSqA_D_4_FD_184872 | JGI IMG/M metagenome (GOLD analysis project Ga0210099, IMG submission 184872) | Wetland microbial communities from San Francisco Bay, California, USA, that impact long-term carbon sequestration - Joice_ThreeSqA_D2... | ecosystem: Environmental > Aquatic > Marine >...
ACCAATTATGAACTTCAAAGTGCGAAATCATAATTAAGTTCAAGTTATATTATTAAAAAGAGCGGTTTGTTTAGCCCGCTCTTTTTTTTTAACTCTTATTTTGATGAGCAATTAGGTTGAGAGCACTTCCTGCTTTAAACCATTTTATCTGTGCTTCATTCATTGTATGATTAAGCAAAGCTTCATCCGTTGAACCATCTTTATGCTTGATTATCATCTTCACAGGTTTATCAGGAGCTAATTCTGAAACCTTTAACGTAACTTTATCATCTTCCAGAATTTTATCATAATCCTTCGGATCTGAAAAAGTTAAAGGAAGCATTCCCTGTTTTTTAAGATTAGTTTCATGAATTCTTGCAAAACTTCTAACTATAATTGCTTTCCCATCAAGAAATCTCGGTTCCATTGCTGCATGTTCGCGACTGGAACCTTCGCCATAATTTTCGTCACCAATAACAACCCAACCGTGTCCATACTTTTTATAAGCACGCGCAACTTCGGGAACAGATTTGTACTCACCGGTAAAAGTATTTTTAACCTTCCCTGCATCTCCGGTAAAAGCATTTATAGCGCCTATAAACATATTGTTCGAAATATTATCCAAATGTCCCCGGTATCTTAACCAGGATCCAGCCATTGAGATATGATCTGTTGTGCACTTCCCTTTTGCTTTTAACAAAACCGGAAGATCTTCTAAATCTTTTCCATTCCATGGTTCAAAAGGCTTTAATAGTTGAAGTCTTTCACTATCTGGCTTCACAATAACTTCTACATTGGATCCATCTTTTGCTGGAGGAATAAAACCGCTTTCGCCTTTATCAAATCCCTTCGGAGGAAGTTCTTCTCCCGTCGGAGGATCAAGTCTAACCTTTTCTCCTTTTTCATTTTCTAATTCATCAGTTAAAGGATTGAAAGATAAACTGCCTGCAATTGCTAATGCTGTTGTTAACTCAGGGCTTGCTACAAATGCCAATGTTTCAGCATTGCCGTCATTTCTTTTTGCAAAATTTCTATTGAAAGATGTAACAATTGTATTTCTCTCACCGGTTTTAATATCCATTCTTTTCCACATTCCTATACAGGGACCGCAAGCATTTGCGAGAATCATTCCTCCAAAATCCTGCAAAGTTGAAAGTTGTCCGTCCCGTTCAATTGTCGCTCTAACCTGTTCAGAACCGGGAGTAATTGTAAATTGTGATTTTGCTTTGAGTCCTTTTTTCAAAGCTTGTTTTGCAATATTTGTCGAGCGGTCAATATCTTCATAACTTGAATTTGTACAGCTTCCAATCAAAGCCACTTCTATTTTATCCGGATAATTATTTTCTTTAACGGCTTCTTTCATTTTAGAAATCGGCCAGGCTTTATCAGGAGTAAAGGGACCATTAAGATGAGGTTCGAGTTCAGATAAATTTATCTCAACAATACTATCATAATATTTATCGGGATTCTTTTGAACTTCAGGATCAGCAGCAAGCTGATCAGCAAGACTTTCTGCAAGTGCAGCAACATCAGCACGATCTGTAATTCTTAAATAAGCAGCCATTCTTTCATCAAAAGGAAACACAGATGTTGTCGCACCGATTTCAGCACCCATATTACAAATCGTTCCTTTGCCTGTAGAAGAAATTGACGAAACACCCTCGCCAAAATATTCTACAATTGCACCCGTTCCACCTTTTACTGTTAGAATTCCGGCAAGTTTAAGAATTACATCCTTTGCAGAAGTCCATCCATTCATTTTGCCTGTCAACTTTACGCCTATAATCTTTGGCCATTTTAATTCCCATGGCATTCCTGCCATAACATCTACTGCATCTGCCCCGCCAACTCCAATTGCTATCATTCCTAATCCGCCGGCATTAGGTGTATGAGAATCTGTTCCAATCATCATTCCACCCGGGAAAGCATAATTTTCTAATACCACCTGATGAATTATTCCCGCACCCGGTCTCCAGAATCCAATTCCATATTTTTTAGAAGTACTCTCAAGAAAATCATAAACCTCCTTATTCTGCTCAGTCGCTCTTAAAAGATCATCCTTAGCTCCAACCTGTGCCTGGATTAGATGATCACAATGAACTGTCGAGGGAACGGCAGTTGTTTTTCTGCCTGCAGACATAAACTGAAGCAGAGCCATTTGGGCTGTCGCATCTTGCATAGCAACTCTATCCGGGGATAAATTCACATAATCTTTCCCGCGTGCATATTCTTTTTCAGCTTTATCCCATAAATGAGAATATAATACTTTTTCACTGTACGTTAATGGCCGATTAATTACTTTTCTGATAGCAGCAATTTTGTCTTTATATCCGGAATAATTCTTTTTAATCATTTCAATATTGGCAGTCATTTTTATCCTTCATTATTTTATGCTTAATTATTTAATATAACAAAAAGACGACTAAGTTTCTCTCAACACTACAGTGACTTAAAATAAGATTCAGAAAAAGAAAATAGTCTAATGAAATTGTAAATACTATCTGGTATAAAAGAATTCTTTTTATGAAGAAATTCTTACATCAAGAATAAAAAAAATAAATGAATTTGATAAAAAATAGTGGGTTCGAAGGGGAATAATATTTGTGTCTGCTTAGCATGAAATAAAAAATCAGCCATTCGATACCAATCAGAGAGGATACGATGAAAGATACTTTAAGACTTTCCGACCGCTCATGGGAAGAACTCTTCAATGAGTGCAGCGATTTAAGATTACCTGTTTCAAGGACAGATTCTAAGGAAACTCTCCTGTTACATTTAGACGCAGTTTACGATGAGGACAGCGATAAAGAGCAAAAAATAATCGACCAAGAATTAGAAGAGGATCCTATTTATATTGGAAAGTATTCTCGTTTAAAAGTTATAATTAATAAAATACTGCCCTTCTAAGAAAAATCTTTATTCATTTGATAGACCAAGATCATTTCTGATTAAAAGAAGAACTGACGACTGGGGCACGATTAAAAATTTTTCTTTCTCAAATTCTATTTCAAAAGCTTCTTTGCGCAAAAAAATTGCAAGGTCACCTTCTTTAGCCTGCAACGGAATATATTTTACAGGTTCTTTAGTTTCTTTCCACGGTTCATCTTCGATATTTGACGCAGTAGGATAACCGGGGCCAACTTTAATAATATACCCGCTTTGAATTTTTTCTTTTTCCGAAACTCCTGGAGGAAGAAAAAGTCCGCTTGAAGTTTTATTGGAATCTTCTTCGGGTCTGATTAAAACGCGGTCACCAACTACAATAAACTTAGAAATACTTCTAATCTTAAAATCCATATCTGAATATAAATAAATTGATTGTTTGATGTTATTTTATAAACTGCAACTGTAAGATAACAATCACAGAATTTAAATATTTGCTATTTAACATTAATTGCTTCTCGTTTATAGGTTTTTTCTCTTAATACAGGGTTTCTTATATTTATTTTCTTATATCAATTAATGTTAGAAAGATATTCACATGTCATTTGTATTCAGATATTCTCAATTAGCTGCTATCATAATATTCCTTGCAAATTTGTCATATATTGATATTACACTTGCGCAAAATATTAATACAGAAAAATTCCAATACATTTCCCCGGTTCCTTCATCAAAACTAAACAATGCTGAGACAAGTATAATTATAAGGTTTGGAAAAGCGTTTGATCAATCTGTACTAAACAAGAATTCATTTTTAAGCGTGTCAGGCAATAAAAGCGGTAAACATACAGGCAAGGTTATATTAGCGGAAAAAGGCAAAACATTAATCTTTAAACCTGATAAGCAATTTGCTGATGGTGAAAAAGTTACAGTAAAGTTAACTACGGGGATTAAAACAATTTTGGGAGATCAAGTTCCTGCGCTGCAATATTTTTTTGAAACCTCCAAAGTAAACTTAAACAGAATGGTAAAGGCTAATCCTGAAAAATATGCAAAACTTTTAAACCCTGATTTAGATAATTACGAAAACCAGGTTTCAAAATCAGAATCTTATAAAAGTATAAGTTCATCCAACTCGTTTACACTGCAAAAGGATTCTCTGCCTTCTGATTTCCCTGAAATTACAGTTGATATATTTAACAATCCTTCACCTGGTTTTTTATTCTTCGCTCCTTTTCGCTTTCCGCCTTCGTCCCCAACTTACAATGTTATTACTGATAACTACGGCATACCGATCTATTATCAAAAAATGTACAGGGGGCGAATATTTGACTTCAAGAAACAAGTTACAGGAGTAATCAGCTACCATGAAGGGGGACCTGAACTATTCTATATTTTAGATAGCTCATACAATATTGTTGATTCAGTACAAATGCAAGATGGTTATTCAACTAATGAGCATGATTTAATCATTCTCAGTAATGGGCATTATCTGTTACAAAGTTACGATTATGTTAAAGTTAGGATGGATACAGTTGTGGAAGGTGGAGACTCAAATGCTACAGTAATTGCAGATGTAATTCAGGAATTAGATGAAAATAGAAATGTTGTTTTTCAATGGAAAAGTCTGGACCACATCCCGATTACAGAGGCTACAAAAGATGTCGATCTTACACAAGCCACCATTGATTATATTCACGTAAATACACTTGAACCTACTATAGACGGAAACCTGTTAATATCATGCCGTCACTTAGATGAAATAGTAAAAATTAATAGCGGAACCGGTGAAATAATGTGGCGCCTGGGCGGAATAAATAGTAAAGGTAATGAGTTTACTTTTACTAACGATCCTGTAACATTCTCTCATCAACACGATGCCAGAATGCTTCCAAATGGAAACATCACTCTTTTTGATAATGGAAACCTTCATAATCCACAATTTTCCAGAGCTGTGGAATACCATATTGATGAAGTAAATAAGACTGCCGAATTAGTATGGGAATTCCGGAATACCCCTTCTAAGTATGACTATTTTATGGGAAGTGTTAGAAGATTAAGTAATCAAAATACAATTATTGGCTGGGGCTCCGGATACAGTCCCGCTATAAGCGAGGTAAATTATGATGGAATTATTGAACTTCAAATATCTTTTCCGAGTACAATAATTAATTACCGTACTTTTAAATTTCCTTGGAAAACTAATCTTTTCGTAACTGATCCGGATAGTTTATTCTTTGGCACAGTTTCAATGGGCGATTCTGTTGTTAAATCACTTACTATAAAGAATAATTCAAATCAGCAAATTGAAATTAATGGTCTACTAAACAGAAATTCATCTTATTATACAAATGTATCATTGCCTATTATAATATCAGTATTAGATAGTGCATCAATTGACATAACATTTAAACCAATTACGGCTGGAGATCAACTTGATGATTTTTATTTGCAATGGAATAAATCAGATGAACGTATCTCCCAGGTAGTACACATGATGGGAGTCACTGATTCTGCATCAGTATCCGTAAATGAGTCTCAAAATGTATTTAATTATTCCTTAGCTCAAAACTACCCGAATCCCTTTAATCCATCTACTAAGATAAGTTTTACTATGGCAAAAAGAGGCAAGGTTTCTCTTAAAATATATGATATGCTTGGACGGAAAGTTAAGACTTTACTAAATAGAGTAATGAACAGCGGGAATCATGAAATTAATTTCAGTGCAGGAAATCTTCCTAGTGGAGTATACTTTTACATGCTGAAAACAAATGATTATTCTGAAACTAAAAAAATGATTCTTTTGCGTTAAATGCACTTTTATTTTCTTATTAGTAATTTCCACATAGGAGCGAAAATCTGGATACTTTAAAAGAGTGTTATTTATTTAATAACTGATATTTAATTTCTGCCAATTTCCAGTCTGATTCCTCATCGATATCTTGGGCTTCTAATTCTGAGATTTCAAAGCCAATTGTATTTTTAGCTACTAAAGATTTATAACTGAGTAAAACATCTGTTTTAATCCAATAAAATTGTCCGGCATCATGATAACTTTTTTCTAAATCCTGACTTCTTTTATTACCATTTTCCGGCCAGAAGTATTCGATGTGTGAATTTTCTGTATTTCTGAGTGCTCTCTGAATTGGGTAGCTAAATTTTATTATTGGCATAACAGAATCAGCTTTTTTTTCAAGCATCAGACTAAGAGAATCTTTTAGTTTCTTTTGCGTAACAAATGGGGCTGTGGGATAAATACAGCATAAAAGATCAAAATCTTTACCAATTTTTTTATAGTTATCAATAACTTCAATGAGCACGTCCGCAGTAGTAGCAAAATCATCCGATGTTTTCTCAGAACGCATAAATGGAACAACTGCGCCCGATTCTTTTGCGATTCGGGCTATGTCTAAAGAATCAGTTGAAACCATAACTTCATCAAATAATTTGGAATTCAAAGCAGCTTTAATTGAATAAGCAATAATTGGCTTTCCTAAAAATTCTTTGATATTTTTTTGTGGTATTCTCTTGCTGCCCCCGCGAGCTGTTATGATTGCAACTTTTTTCATTTTAGTCAATCATTTAAGATTGAAATTCATCTTTTAATAGTGATAAAATATAGCTATCCCAATATTTGCCATTTTCAAAACAATTTTTCCTTAATTTTCCATCTTTAGAAAAACCAAATTGTTTTTGAAAAAAACTCAGTTTAGCTTTATCAAATTCATATAGCTCCATCCAAATTTTGTTTAGATTGAGATTATTAAAACCATAATTTATCAAGAGTTTACAAGCATCTTTCGCGTAACCTTCATCGTCAATATATTTTTCTCCTTCGCCGATATAAAAAGAAAAATCTCCAGAGCGGATTATCCAGTTAATATATAATAATCCACAAGCGCCAATCGGTATTTTATTATCAAGGCGCTCTATGATAAACATAAAATCATTAGGATTATTAATACAGCATTTATTAAACCATTCCTCCTGATTAGCTAAGTTTAATTCTCTTACTTCCCTGAAATTTTTTCTAAAAGATTCAATATTTCTCCAGTCTTTAAGTAAGTTCAGATCTTCTCTTTCAACTGCACGCAGACCTACTAATTTACCTTTTATCATCTATGAAATCCTCCTTGGTAACAAGATTATCATTGAAAACATTACGTAATAATTTTTTTCCAATTACTTTGTCAAACTCGTATGGGTGAAACCCAAAATTACTATAAGGACGTAATGGAAAAATATCATCTTTAGATATAATATGTCCCTCATTTAAATCTTTAGCATACCTTAAAGCTCTTCTTTGCACGGATGAAGTTTCATATTCATTATATTCAATTCTCTTTATACCATCACCAAGTGAATTGTATAATTCAATTGATTTTTCAACCATCTCTTTGAAAGATTTGGGATTCATCGCAAATTTATGATCGGGTCCTTCTCTTTCATTGTCATCAGTAAAATGCTTTTCGAAAACCCTTGCACCAAGAGTCATAGCCCCAAGCACAGTCGTATAACCAGGTGTATGGTCACTTAAACCCAGTACAACTTCCGGATAAGAATTTGCATAATTTTTTAAAACGTTGAGATTAATATATTTGAAGTTTTCTCTGCTGCCCGTATAGTTAGTATTACATTGCATCAGTACAATATTTTCCGTATGTTTTAATAAAACCTGCATAGCTCTTTTAACATCCTCTATATCGGATGCACCAGTTGCAAGAAGAACAGGTTTCCCTTTTTTAGCTATATACTCTATAATTTCCAACCAGGTAATGTCGCCTGAACCTATTTTATATAATTCCACATAATCGTCTACTAAGTCAACGGAATTAAAATCATAGGGACTAGTAAAATACTCAATATCAACCTGCTTACATTTATTTTTAAGTTTTTCTGTCCATTCATCTTTTAAACTCGCTTCTTCGTAAACTTCATATACTGATTTTTTCCAACCTTTTTGGTGACTAAGCTTAGTTCCTAAGGACTCAAAGCCATGCTTGCTGACAATTTTTTGTGCTTTAAAATTTTGAAACTTTACTGCGTGCGCACCATATTCCTTAGCAAGTTCAATTAATTTAAATGCTCGTTCAATATCGCCATCGTGATTTGCACCTATGTCCGTAATAAAATAAGGTTTTTCGAGTTGCCCAATGTAGTGTTTCCCCACTTTAAATCTTGCCATAATGCACCTTTTGAAAGTCTGCAATTAATTGGTCAACGCCATTTTCTATTATTGGTAGTTCAACTAAATGATTAGCCTTCAGAACATTAAGCGAAGTATTCTTCGGTCTTAAAATATCATTCTTAACCACATCTGAATTTGTAGCTTCTACTAATTTATCCGTTTGCATCAACCCTCTTTCCAAATATCCTAAAAAATTATACTTACTCATATTATTAGTTGATGCAACATTAATTATTCCCGTTACATTTTTTGCTATTAATTTAATCAAAATGCTGGCTAAGTGTTTAGTATAAATGGCATTAAAAATAATATCAGTAAATCCTTTAATTTTTTTCCCATTTAGGAAGTTAATAATTGCCCATTCTGCTAATGAATTTTTTAAGGGATAATTAAATCCAAATATATTAGTTCTAACAATTAGATGGTCCTGATTATTCTGAATAATGTTTTCGCCCAATAGTTTTGTTTTTGCATAATAGTTTAGTGGGTTTGGCTTGTCTTCTTCACTGTAATTCCCTTTTATTCCATCGAAAATAGAATCTGTGGAGATGTACAACAACTTTACTTTCTGAGGATTAAATTCTACAAGCTTCTTAGGTACCTCAATATGCAAAGATTCTGTTAATGCTTTATTATCCTCACAGGTTTTTAGATTTACAATTGCAGCACAATGGATAATTATATCCGGATCTATATGTTTTAGAAGATTATTTAAAAAATGATAATCAGTTAAATCGCCAATTATTTGCTCATTTGCTGATATTTCATTATTTACTAATTTATCGACTCCAAATACTTTATATTTATTTTTTTTTGCAAAGGCTTTAAATATTTCTTTCCCCAACATACCACTTGAACCAGTGATAAGTAATTTCATCATTTAATCACCATAAATGGTTTCGTATGCGCCTTCAACATGTTTGACTATTAACTCGCCTAATTCCTTTACAGATAAAAATTTTTCATTGTTTCCACTGTTATAACTGAATCCAAACTTACAATACTTTCCTTCTTTTTTGTTGCTTTCCGCCCTGAACTTTTCGGTATCCCAAATAGGCATAGCAGGAAGTATTACAAAATAATCATCAAACTCAATTGTATTTATCGAATCTGTTTCAGTTATCATTTCTTCATGGATTTTTTCCCCTGGTCGGATCCCCACAAATTCAGTTTTACATTCGGGTGCTATAGCTTTTGCTACATCAAGAATTTTATATGAAGGAATTTTAGGAACAAACAGTTCGCCGCCCCACATTTTCTCCAGGCAGCTTAGCACAAAATTAACGCCTTCTTCAAGGGTAATATTAAACCTGGTCATTCTCTCATCCGTAATAGGAAGTACACCATCATTTTTTTTCTTTAAGAAAAATGGAATTACAGATCCCCTGCTTCCCATTACATTTCCATATCTTACTACGGAGAATTTAATATCACGAGCACCTTTAAAATTATTTGCAGCAATGAAAAGCTTATCGGATGTTAACTTAGTAGCTCCATATAAGTTAATGGGAGCAGCTGCTTTATCGGTACTTAACGCAATTACTCTTTTAACATTTGAATGCAGGCAGGCATCAATTACATTTTGTCCACCGAAAATATTAGTTTTTACAGCTTCAAAAGGATTATATTCTGCTGCAGGAACCTGTTTCAACGCAGCCGCATGAATAACTACATCAACCCCTTCCATTGCAAACTGAAGTCTTTGAATATCCCTTACATCACCAATAAAATATCGCATTAAGACACCGGGCTTTTCAAACTGCCCGGAACTTTGCATTTCAAATTGTTTTAATTCGTCCCTGCTGTAAATAATAATTTTTTTAGGATTATATTTCTTCAAAACAGTGGTAATAAACTTCTTCCCAAAAGAGCCGGTTCCACCCGTAATTAGAATTGTTTTTCCGTTCATATTTCCTCTAACATTTAAACATAAATTTAAGAAAATTATTTGTTTGTTTTGTACTGTAGGAAAATACTATGCCAATATAAGTTAATGCCTAACTTATCATTATTTCTTTCGATGAATTACCCAAACGACAGGAGAAATTAAATCAGTTGGTTCTACCGTAGGATAATGCTGCTTTGTTTCTTTATAAAAATTATCCTTATAAACCGATAGATTAGCTTTTTTCACAAAAGGAATTAAAGCTAAAATTTCCAGTTCTGCTTTTGCACTTGCTGATCTCAAATCATTTAATGTTAATCTGTTCAGGCTATCCAGATAAAATGAAGATGCTAATTGATATTCTGCAGGTCGAAGTTCTTTAAAATATCTTAATACATCTTTTTGATTCAAACGGCAATGTCCCCACAGAAAATCGATTGTACATAAACTATGTCCGCCGTTAAGACTAAAAAACGGATTATACTGATGTACGGCTATTCCGTCCGGTTTGAGTATTCGTCTTATATTTGCAAAAGCTGAGTCCACATCAATTATGTGTTCAAGAGTTTCCCAACTGGTTATTACATCAAAAGAATTATCAGGAAGAGATGATTTTGAAATATCATCTTCAACAAATTTTATTTTTTGATTAATTACATTTCTTTCGCTTTCGCTAAACAGATTGAATACTTCCTGACGTAATCGATCTAAATAGCTATTTACTTTATTCGTATGATTTTCATAATAGAAAGTAACATCAGAGCCAATAACTGACTGACAATTTTCCAGACCCAAAAGATAAGTTTTAATACCGTTATAACATCCAATTTCCAATATCGATTTTTCTTTCAGATTAACATCGAAAGAATTTAAAGTACGTTTAAGATTTTTTATATGTCTTTTTGATTCGAAAAGTGTGGTTTTCAATTCGGCTTTAGTGGGAATTCTATTTTTGTTTGCTGGATTCAACATTGCCTGCCAACCGGGTTTTATTTTACTGCGTAACCCGGCAATCAGATCATAATTATTTTCAAATGAATCTTTGAAATTCCCGATCACTTTCCCATTAAAATCGGCTCCACCTTCCAGGGCATTAAGAATTGCAGGTTCGAAATACCTTTTTACAATAGTTGATCTTTTTACTTTTCCAATCAGTTTATTAATCATACAATAAGTTAATCTTTAACGGTGATTTTCTCGAAAGCATCAATATAACTTCTTACGCTTGCATTATAAATTTTTGCTCCAAGTTCATTTGCATATTCTTTTAAAACAAAATAACCTTTGAAAGCAAGCTGAAGTTTATTAAAAATGTCGTGGATATGATATTCCTTTCCATCGAGTTTATACATTGGCAAGCGTTCTTCGCTCTTATCATAAAAATGTTGATGATTGACCGTTACATCATTTGTCTCATCAACTTTAATTTCTTCGTGCCAGGAATGATCGGCACCAAACAAATAAATTTTCTTGAATCCAATTGTTAATGCTAAATAAATTGAGGGAATAAGTACGTTATAAGGACGAGGCATCCCAAGTTTATGTTTAAAAAATATATTTTTGAAAGATCGAAATCCTTCCACCGGAGTAACATTAAAATAAAATATCTTAATAAATTTATGATTGCCCAAAAGTTTATGTACTAATTTCGATTTTAAAGCTTCAAAAGGAATTAATAAATTCATCTCCCAATTTGTTTGCTCGGCTAAAACTTTGAATATATTTTGTCTCATATCTTCCCACTTTTGCGTGGGAGCAGTCTCTATCCAAAATTCCGGGGCAACCATTACATAGTATAAGGGCTTTATTTGGGTATAAAAAGAAGAAACAGCGAAAAAATTAACAGCAAAATTTGTTCTTTTTAAGATATAGTCCTTGTGCTTATTTACAGATTCATTTAAGGAAGGTCCGTTTGCTAGTATGTTACATTCATTGAGAGTTGATGGAAGTTTCGGAAAACTAACTTTCTTTTTAGAGAAAAGAACTATCCTTAAAATTGAAACTAAAGTATTGAGTAGATTCTCCGATAAATCTTTTATTTTCTGCTTATTCATTTAACAAAGAGACCTTTTAGAATTATCCATCTAACCATTATTAAATATTTTGCTTTTTCTGTTTCCCCTTTTAACAGGAAAGAAAAAGCTATAATAAAACCAGCTATTAATTTAAATAAATACTCAAAAAGCTTTAGTAATAAAGATATAAATCCCTTATCCGCCAAACGAACTCTCTCACTATTTCCAATCACTATGGAAAGTTTTTTAATAAAATTTTTCTCCAGCCTGTATTCGTCAACATTGTGATAAACAAAAACATCCGGGACATAATAAACCCGGGCATTTATATTCTTCAGCTTTGCAAAAATATCTTTGTCATCTCCTCTTATTTTTAAATCTGTATTGAACAAACCCACCTGGAAAAGTTTTTCTTTTTTAAAAGACATATTACAACCTGCAGGATATTTAGGCGAAGGAAATTTTTGAACTTCATCTCCATAATCGACTTTAGATACTAAGCCCCAGATGTATTTTGAAAGCCATTCAGGTTCTTCTTTCCCATTTTCATATATCGGAATAACTTTACCGCCTAATGCATCTACAACTTTGTGATCTTGAAAAAATTTAAGAATGTTTGCTAAAAAATCTTCCTTTGCAATTGCATCATCATCTATAAATGTTATAAAATCATGTTTGGCTTCTCTGATTGCCCTGTTTCTTGCAAATGATAAACCTTGTTGTGTCTCTTTGTAATAAGAAACATTTAAAGTGGGATTATCCTTAATAAAATTTATTGAAATTTCTGCGGTCTTATCTGTACTATTATTATCAACAACAATGATTTCAAAATAATCTGGCTTAAGATTTTGATTCTTAAGACTTCTCAAGCTATCTACAAGATATTTTGCCCTGTTATATGAACAGATTGCTACAGAAATTTTAGAGGAGTATTCCATATTACTTTTTTAATCTTCATCCTTTAAATTAAGTCCTGCTATATTCTCAATCCATTTTATAGGGTTCTTCCATTTTTTATAAAAGCCTTTTAAGCTTCTGAGTTCCCCAGGTTCATAAAATTTCAGAACAAACAAAAGTAAAGGAAATATTATTAATGCTGCAATTTTCACTATGATTTTTAAAATCAAACTATCAATACTTATGAAGTTAACCAAAAGGAATAATACAACCCCACATAAAAGTAATTTTAATAATTTTAAATTTTCAAAAGGAATAGGATAATGCCTGTTCGCAAGAACCTGAGATGATATATGAAGTAAAGCAAATGATATTAAAGTAGAGTATGCCGCAGTTATCATTCCAAAAACCGGAATAAAAATAATATTTAACACAATATTCACTGACGCAGCCAATAAAATTAAATAAGCTATGTATCCCGTTTTTTTCGTAAGATAAAAACCTACCATAGAAACTGTTCTCATCCCACTAAAAACATAAGAAAACGTTATTATTGGAATAACTGAATAAGATAATGCATAAAGAGAATTAGAAGTAAAAAACATTATAAATTCTTCAGAAAAAAATGACTGTGCTAATCCAAGCCATACAAGAATAAAAGTCAAATAAGTCAAAAGTTTGCTGAAATATCTTTTATCACCAGATTTTCCCGAAACAGTAAAAGCATTAGGAAGTAAAGTATACGAGAAAGGAAGAATAACGAACATATTGATAACCCCCGATATCCTGTAACCGAGATCATATACTGCAACAGTTTTAAAATCAGTAAAGATTTTTAAGATATAACGATCACTTACACTAAGAAGCATCGCTCCAATTACAGATAGGGCTATCGGTAATCCGAATTTAATTCCTGCACGCATAGTTTCTTTGTCAAACTTTATTCTTTCCATTCTAACAAAGGATAATAGAACCGAAGGAAGCATAAGTATAAGTGCAATAACTTCTGCTATGAACGAAGCATATAAAATTCCCAAAACTCCAAGCTTTAACGTGGTCAAAAAGTAAATTGTAAGACACAACATTATTAATGTCTTGGAAACATTTACTAAAGTGAAGCGGGAAGATTTTTCATCTGCTCTTAATTTTGATAACAGAATATTATTGATTATCCTCACCAAAACAATTGAACCGCACCACCTCAAATAAGCGGCATATTTTAAGGGTTCTGAAAACATGGATGTTAGAAAAGGAGTAAACGTTAAGACCAAAACAAAAAAAGCAAAACTAATTATTGAGGTATAGATTACAACCGTAAAAAAAGCTGTTTGTTTTTTATCTTTGAATTCTTCCGAATTATTGAACATCAGAATGGAATTTCCCTGCCCCAAAGTTAATACTTCTGTAGCTATTGTCAGGCTTACATCAATGATTCCGAATAGTCCAAAGTCGGCAGCACTTAAATATAAAGTATTAGTATATAGCGGGATTAAAAAAAATCCCGCCAGCTTTATCATAACATTGCTTAGACTATAAATTACGGTGTGCTTAAAAAAATATTTTAACCTACTCAGCATTAGGTAATTTTAACTGGAACTTTCATTTGATGGCTGCAAATTTCCCACGCTACGTTGTTTTTTTCCTTTAATAAAAACAAGAACAAACCCCAAAAACAAAACTATACTTAAACCGAGTGAGAGCCATTTGCCTATATAAAACTCGATAGGACTATAGATAGATTCTATTTTATGTTCTCCCTTTGGAACCAACAATCCTCTGAATCCATGGTTTACATTATAGATTTTAGTCTCTTTTCCATCTATATAAGCTTTCCATCCATTTGGATAATATGTGTCGCCCAGGAAAAGAAAATTGTTCCCGCTTGCCTTTGCATTGATTATTATATGTTCATCCTTATAGCTTATAATTTTTACGGATGTAGAAGAATCAGGTTTATCTATTTTTAAAACTTCACCATCCATAAAAGCGAGTCTTCCCGGATCGAATTCATTATTTTTTACTTTTAAAAGGAAATCATACGGCTTTGCCTCTGCCAGGGAGTCTACAAAATAAGCACGGGGAAGCACGTTCAGATTTTCATATACATAAGATTTTGCATCTGAATAAACTTGTTTAAAACCAGGATACGAAACCTTCTTATCATTAATTAAATACTTAACATTAAGCATTCTCCAGGTAGTAGGATTTACTAAGCCTGCAACATCTACATAATCCTGGTAAGATCTGGGTTTAACACCCGAATACCCGTAAAAATCCTGCATAAAAAAGTGCACATGAAAATCAGAGTTCTGCCCGACTGAACCTAGTGATCCATCCTGTTTAATATTAAAAACTCTATACACATTATCACTTTTTTGTAATTGTTTTATAGCCGCTACGTATCCAGGCTCAACAAATAATTTATCGATTTCAGCTTGCTCAGTATATCGAACTCCACGAAGATCAATCCTTACAAGATCAAAAAGCACAAATATTATAATTGCACTCATAAAAACTGATTTAGTTAGTTTGCCTTGTATATAGAAATGTGCGAACCAAAACGTTAACGAAAGTAAAACAAAAGCTATTATCAGATCCTTCGCGAACATATCCGACATAAAATCAAATATTTGTTTTAGTCTTGCGCCTTTTTCGCTTTCCTGAATAAAATTAACATACCAATCTTTTACGCCGGAATTAAAAAGAAGTGACACAACAAACAAAGCAGAAAAGAATATTGCAAGGAACCTGATTATCTTTTCAAGTTTCTGATCTCTTTCATTCTTAAGAGAAATTATTTTATACAAACCAAAAGCAGCCAGGATCGGAAAACTCATCTGTATAAGGACAAGTATCATCGAGGGAACTCTGAACTTATTAAATCCCGGGAAGTAGTAAAACATCAAATCAAAAACTACCGGGAAAGTATATCCAAAAGAAATCAGCAGTGCTATTGCACATACTATAGTTAAATATCTTATAAAAGGCATTTTCCAGTTTGCATAGATTGAAAAAAGTCCCAGGAAGAAAACAATCACTCCCATGTACCCGACAGCAACATCAACAAACGGCATCTGCCCAAAATATGTATTTATCTCGACGTCTTGATTCTTGCTCAATGGTCCGTTATAGGTAACGTTCCCGAATCCATACAAGGATGGTACCACACATGTTAATACTTCTCCGGGGGAAAAAGACCAGCTTGTATGATAATCATAAAACTCCGATTCTGTTTTCTGTTCGTTCTTGTTAACTTTATCTACAATGCTTTCGGTACCCCTGGTTGAATAAGGTGTATATTCATAAAGTTGCGAATAAGTATCAAATGACATTAATCCTGCTATTATTCCTGATAAAAACAAAACACCGATAGATTTAAACAATTGATTTCTGAGATAGTTATCATGCTCTCTTACTGCTTTAACAAGGTAATAGATAAAATATATTCCAACTGCCAAAAGAATGTAGAAAATTATCTGTACATGCCATCCTACAACAAGCATGTGCATTGCGACCACTAATATTAAAAAATCAAGCAGTGTTATTTTTTTCTGAAATTTTATCAACAACATCAGCAGAACCGGAAGCATTGGCAAGCTTATTAATTTCGTAATATGCCCTATATAAAGAAAAACTATTAGACCAGTACTAAAGGTCGTTGCTATAGCTACAAAAAGACTAATATAAAATCCGAATTTAAGCCAGCGGGCAAATAAAAAAGATGTTAAAGAAAGAATTAAAATATTAAACACATTCATTGTGTAATCTGTGGAAAATAAACTTCCAAAGAAAATTTTTGAATTGGAATAAACAAAGTTGATCAGATCAAACCATCTGAATTCTATCCAGCTTGCATAAGAAGGCATACCGCAGAAAATATACGGGTTCCATAAAGTAAAGGTTTCTTTATCCTGCTGTGCATATGGTCTGAAACTATTCATCGTATAAATATCCCCGGACTGAAAAACTTTACCTCCAAAAAACAAAGGAGAAAAGACGATCATTAGCAAAATCAAAATAATACCGGTTGCAGCAAGCCACTGGTATTTAGCAGGTATGATTTTATCTAAATCAAATTTTTCCTTTACTTCTTCTTTCTTTGAAGCTTTGATCTTTTTCGGCATTTGCTTATCCTAAAAACTTCAGATTATTTATTGAGTAGTATAAATATAAGTATAATTAAAAAGAACTAATTTCCCATTATGCTTTCAGCTGCTGCTATATTTTCAGACTGTAAAAAATATAAATCGCAGTTTCTATCAATTTTATCCGAATAACTATTTATTTTCTTCAGCTTATCATTAGAATAATAGAATACACTATAATCTAAACTCTGAAGCATATTCATAATTATCTTTTTGTTTTCTGCTGAAAGTATTTCTATTTGTATAACCGGCTTGAATTTTTTTATGATTTCAAAAAATTCCGGGATAACTTTTCCTTCGTATCCTTCAATATCGCACTTGATAAAATGAAGCTCCGTCAAATTTCCAAACAATGTTTGAGGTTTGTAAACTTTAACCTTATAAGTATTTTTAATCTTATATTGATTGTTAGCAGAAGATAACACTCTTGTATATCCAAAATGAATCAACCCATCTACTTCAGGTGTTCCCATTTCTATTTCTTCACCATCAACGTCCCCGAGTGCAAATGGAATAAGCTCAACATTGTTGGAAACATTATATCTTCTAAGATTCTTAATTAATGTTTTCCTGAAAATTTCTATCGGTTCTACAGCATAAATTTTACCTGAATTGCCAGCTAACCGTGCCATCGGAACTGTATAATACCCAAGATTAGCACCGATATCCAAACATGTATCTCCTTCGGAAATAAAATGATTTAGCAAATACATCTCGGGATATTTTTCCCTTACTCTTCCCGAATGATACATTCTCAAAAATGTACTGCTCACTAGAGAAAGATATTTTTCATCACCTAAAGTTTTTAATAATATTTTGCGTACACTTCGGTCAATCATATTGAGAACTTGTCAAAGTCTGTTTGTTGTTTCAATTAAACAAAATATTAAGATTACTCATATTTACAAACTTAAATATAAGTATAATCACGAAATGCTGGTTTGTCCTTTATTTCCCTTATCTCTAATTTTAATGCATTGGTTGATTAAATAATTTTTTTGAGTAAAAACATATCCCCCAAAAAGGAAATTAATAAATGAAAGCTCTTGTTAAAAAACATGCTGAACCCGGAATATGGATGGATGATGTTCCTGTTCCTGAAATCGGTGTTAACGATGTTTTAATAAAAATTAAAAAAACTTCCATCTGCGGAACAGATATTCACATTTATAACTGGGATGATTGGGCAAAAAAGACTATTCCAGTCCCAATGGTTACCGGACATGAATATGTCGGAACAGTTGAAGCAATCGGAAGTAATGTTCACGATGTTAAGATTGGAGAACTCGTAAGCGGCGAAGGACATATAGTCTGCGGTTACTGCAGGAATTGCCGTGCAGGAAGAAGACATCTTTGTCCGAATGCAAAGGGAGTTGGTGTAAACAGACCCGGATGTTTTGCCGAATATTTATCTATTCCCGTTTCTAATATTTGGCATGCAGATTCTAAAATACCATTAGACGTTCTCTCCATTTTTGATCCTTTTGGAAATGCTACACACACAGCATTGTCTTTCAATGTTTTAGGCGAAGATGTCCTCATAACAGGCGCCGGACCTATCGGGATAATGGCTGCAGCAATTTGTAAACATGCCGGAGCCAGGTATGTTGTTATTACAGATATGAATTCTTACCGTCTTGATCTCGCAAAAAAAATCGGAGTAACTAAAGCTGTCAACATCGCAAAAGATAATTTAGATAATGTTATGAAAGAACTCGGGATGAAAGAAGGTTTTGATGTTGGTCTTGAAATGTCCGGAAGCCCGAAAGCTCTTAACGGAATGATCGATGTTATGTCTCATGGAGCTAAAATTGCTTTACTTGGAATTTTACCTTCCGGCTCCGGCGTTGATTGGGAAAAAATAGTTTTCAATGGTTTAAACATAAAAGGCATTTACGGAAGGGAAATGTTCGAGACCTGGTACAAAATGCAGGTGATGGTTCAATCCGGTTTAGATATAAGTCCGGTAATTACACATCGTTTTCCTGTTGAAAATTATAAGGAAGCATTTGAATTAATGAAGTCGGGAAATTCTGGCAAAATAATACTTAACTGGGAATAATTTCCTGATGCCGGATGCCGGTAGTGGTACATTTTTGAATACCACTACCCGGATACCAGATACCGGAAATTTGATAAATAATATAATTATTAAATAAAAATGGGTGGTAAAAATGAATTATAAAGATTTGGAAGTTTGGCAAATCGCCAGAGAACTGTCAATCAAAATTCATAAGATGACTTTAGATCTTCCTAGATTTGAAATGTACGAAGAAGGAAGCCAAATCAGAAGATCGTCGAAATCAATTCGATCAAATATTGTTGAAGGATATGGAAGACGAGGATACAAGAATGAATTTATAAGATTCATTACTTTTTCAATTGCTTCAACTGATGAAACAATCGACTATCTTGAAACTTTATATGAAACAGAATCATTTACAGATAAAGAAACGTTTAATTCACTTCTAGAAAAGGCAAATCTTTTAGATAAAAAGTTAATCAGATTTTTAGAATCTGTAGAAAGTCAACATATAAGTAAAAAATAATTTCAGACATCCGGCATCAGGGATCTGGTATCCGGCATCCGAACAAGTAAAGGTGAAACAATGAACTCAGAACTAAAAAAACACTATTCGGAAATTTTAAGCGACATCAAATCCGATGGTCTCTACAAGAACGAACGCGTAATCGCCTCTTCACAAAGTGCGCATATCGAAGTAACGGGAGGACAACAAGTTCTAAATATGTGTGCAAATAACTATTTGGGACTTGCGGATAATCCTGAAATAATTGAAGCCGCAAAATCGAGTTATGATAAATGGGGTTACGGACTTTCTTCTGTAAGATTCATCTGCGGTACTCAACAAATTCACAAAGAGCTTGAGAAAAAGATAACTGAATTTCTGGAAACTGAAGATACAATTCTTTACACTTCCTGCTTTGATGCAAACGGCGGATTGTTCGAAACAATTTTATCAGAAGAAGATGCTGTCATTAGTGATGAATTAAATCACGCAAGCATTATTGATGGAGTTCGTTTATGCAAAGCGCAGCGTTATAGGTACAGGAACAATGATATGAACGACCTCGAGGAAAAACTAAAAGAAGCAAAATCAAAAAATGCAAAACATCTTTTGATTGCTACTGATGGTGTATTTTCAATGGATGGATTTATAGCAAACCTAAAAGGCATTTGCGATTTAGCAGATAAATATAATGCAATGGTTATGGTTGATGATTCACATGCTGTTGGATTTATGGGAAAGCATGGCAAAGGTACTCCCGAGCATTGCAGAGTTTTAGGAAGAATCGATATAATCACAGGAACACTTGGTAAAGCACTCGGCGGTGCGAGCGGCGGCTACACAAGTGGAAGAAAAGAAATTATTGATTTGCTCAGACAGAGATCACGTCCTTATCTTTTTTCTAATACAGTTGCACCGAGTATTGTTTCTGCATCTTTAAAAGTTTTGGAAATGCTTTCTTCAACCACTCACTTAAGAGATAAGCTCGAAGAGAATACAAAATACTTCCGTGAACAGATAACAAAAGCCGGACTAAATATAAAGCCGGGCATACATCCGATTGTCCCGATAATGATTGGAGACGCTGCACTCTCACAAAAAATGGCAGCCCGACTTTTAGAGAAAGGTGTTTATGTAATCGGGTTCTTTTATCCTGTAGTTCCCAAAGGAACCGCAAGAATAAGAGTACAAATATCCGCAGCTCACACAAAAGAGGACCTTGATTTTGCGGTTAAAGCATTCAAAGAAGTTAAAGAAGAAATGGGAATTTAGCGCAAATTCTAAATTTATTTTGATTTTACTCAACGGATTGAGTAATTTTGCTCAATCAATTGAGTAAATATTATGTTTGAGAGAAAGCAATTATCAGTTCTTTTAGAACGGGTAAAAGAAAAAAAGAATTTAATCCAGGTAATCACCGGACCAAGACAATCCGGGAAAACAACTTTAGCCTCTCAATTAACAGAAAAAATTTCAATTGATTTTAATTTTGTTTCTGCAGATGCTGTTCCGTCTTCAGCCTTAGGATGGATTGAACAGCAGTGGGAAGCGGCAAGAATAAAATTTAAATCTTCCGGAGCGAAAACTTTTTTATTAATTATTGATGAAATCCAGAAAATAAATAGCTGGAGCGAACAGGTTAAGAAGGAATGGGATAAGGACAGAAGAAATAAAATTAATCTTAGAATTATTTTACTGGGTTCTTCAACACTTTTAATTGATAAAGGATTAAGAGAATCTTTAACGGGAAGATTTGAACTAATTAAATTACCTCACTGGAGCTTAAATGAAATGCAGGAAGCATTTGGCTTTACGCCGGAACAGTTTGTTTATTTCGGTGGTTACCCGGGTTCTGCAGAATTAATTGAAGATGAGAACAGATGGAAAGATTACATTCATAATTCGATAATTGATA
>Ga0210099_1000210_pt1 | contig 21367 bp, 15 predicted proteins | sample Joice_ThreeSqA_D_4_FD_184872 | JGI IMG/M metagenome (GOLD analysis project Ga0210099, IMG submission 184872) | Wetland microbial communities from San Francisco Bay, California, USA, that impact long-term carbon sequestration - Joice_ThreeSqA_D2... | ecosystem: Environmental > Aquatic > Marine >...
GGATGATCAGGCCGGCGGCCCAGTGAGACAGGAAGGCCAGCCCGTCGCGGACGTAGACGTCGTGCAGGAAGCTGCCGCCCCCGTAGAACGACCCCACCATCTGCGGGTTCGCCGGATCCGACACGTCCAGGACGCGCAGGCCGGCCGTCGCCACCGAGCCGTCGACCACCAGATAGGCGTAGTCACCGTCGATCCACACGTTGTGCACGCCTGAGGCCAGATCCGGAGCGGTGAACCGGGTGATCACCGTCGGATGCCGGGGATCCGAAAGGTCGAGCAAGGTCACTCCGTTCAAACCATCCGTGGATGACTCGTGCGTGATGATCGCCAGATCGCCGCTGTCCCTGACCTTGACGTCGTTCACGACCCGGGCGTCCACGATGACCGAGTCCGTCAGGACGGGAGCGTCTGGCGTCGAGATATCCCATACGAACAGCGCGTTTCCGCACTTGCCGCCCGCGACGTTCCGGCAGCCCCACGTGCCGGTGAACGCCACATCTCCGTACTCCCAGTGATCGGAGGTGTAGCGCGACTCGATCGGCTCGTTCCATTCGACTTCGAAGCTGCCGGAAGGAGCGCCGCGGCTCGTCACCTGGACATCGACCGTGTCCGCGACCGTCCCGGCTTCCGCGATGATGCTCGCCGTGCCCACGCTGTAACCGACGAAGTCGCCGTCCGCGGTGACGAGGCCGGCGAAGCCGGGCTCCACTCGCCACGCGATGGAGGCGTCCTGAATCGACTCTCCCTGATCGCCGGTGGCCGACACGACATAGCTCAGAGCTTCCCCCTGCCTCGCCTGTGACGGGCCGCCGATCTCCAGCGCGGTGACCACCGGCCCGTCGCCCGCGACGACCGAGAAGGAGGTTCCGAGCGTCGCCGCGGTCTGGCCTGCGATACGCGCTTCCAGCGCGACGAGATACTCACCCGCGCCGACCGTTCCGGGCACATTCAGAGTAAGGGTCAACGTCCGGGTCGCCCCTGCGCCCAGCGTGGCCAGCTCGAGGGGGCTGACCGACAGGCTGGCGCCCGGAACGGCGTTCCCGGCACCGTCCTTCACTTCCAGCGCCGCGAGTCCGACCGGCCCGACCGCCATTTCCCCCGCGTTCCTCAGATCGACCGACTGGTTGCGCGCCTCGCCGAAACTCACGGACGCCGGAGAGAACACAAGCTGAATCACTGGCGCGGCGGGATCCTCCGACGGGCTCGAATCGCCGCAGCCCGAGAGGCCGGAGGCGGCGACCAGCACGATCAGACTCGAGGCGGCACGGGCGATCATCGTCACGTCCACTCCTCTGCGCGAGGTTCCGATCGGGTCCGCGGAGTCGCCGAGGGTGCGAAGCCGATCGAGATAACTAACCAGTCACGAGGCCATCGTTCCCGCGAGACGCTCCGGAGGTTTGCCGGTGTCCGGCTCCCAACGTAGCATTGATCGCCTGTCCGGGGCCTCCGGCCATCAGAGAGGAACGTGTATGCCGCACGATATGTTACGCGGGGCGCGAGGAACGCGGCACCGGTGGAGTGGACGAATCGGGATGCTCGCGGGCCTCGTGACGGCCATCACGGGACTGGCGTGGGCTTCCGTCCATACCAGGCTCGAGTCGTCCGTCCCCTCCGCGGACGAAGTGCTGAGCACCCCGCCGGAGCGCTTCGAGCTCAGGTTCAGCGAACCCGTGAACGTGGCCCTCAGTGAGTTCCTGCTGATTTCGCCGGCCGGCGATTCGATGGCGGTCGCCCTCGATGCGGAGGGAGACGACCGGATCCTGGTCGGTGACGTTCCGCTGCTCGAGAACGGCCGGTACGGCGTCCGGTGGAGGACGGTATCGGCCGACGGACACCCTGTTTCCGGGGAGTTCGGTTTCACTCTGTCGGTCGCGGCGGCGGAGTCGCGGGTCCCGGCGAATTCAGCCGCCGACTCGGGAGCCGCGGAGGCAGAGGACATAACGCCGACCGACAGCGCGTCGATCGTCGCGGGCCGGGATCGGGTTCCGAATCCCACCGACCTCGAGACGGCTCCGCCGACCGGCGCAGCCCTGCTCGCAGGGCTCGCCCTGATCGCCGTGCTGGGATTCGCTGGAATCCTCTGGTATTGCGGGGCACTCCCCCTTCTTCGGGAACCCCGCATCGCCCGCGCCGTGTGGGCGTTCGGCTGGGCCGCTCTTCTCCTGGGCGCCGCAGACCTCATCGCGTGGGTGATCCGAGTTGTGCCGCCCGGTGCCGGCCTGGAAAGCGTACGGGCGGCCGTTGGCTCGAACACCGGCCTCGTGAGCCTCGGCCGCCTCGCTCTCCTCGGGGTCGCTCTCGGAACTCTGCGCCGGTGGGGCCGCGCGGCGGCGGGCCTGGCGCTCGGTGCCGTGCTGATCGGGGCGGCCTCCGGACACGCGGCCGCGACATCGTCGTGGATCACCATGCCGGCGAACGCCGTTCATCTCGGCGCCGTATCCCTGTGGCTCGGCGGGCTCCTGCTCCTCGTCGTCGCGCCGGACGGTCCGACCGATGGGTCGAACTCCTGGCACTTCGGGGGCGTCGCAAGGGCCGTCTCGGGGACCGCCCTGCTCGCCGTCCTGCTCGTCGTGGCGTCGGGAACGTTGCAGTCGGCGCTGTACGTGGGGAACCTGGCGGCGCTCACGGGAACGACCTACGGACGCTTCGTGCTAGCCAAGAGCGCAGGCCTCGTGGTGCTCGTCGCCTTCGGCGCGCATCACAGGTATCGGGTGATGCCGCACCTGGACAGCGGCGGCGAGGGACGGGTGCTGCGGCGCACGGTCAGGCTCGAGACGATCGTGATGCTGGCCGTGGTGCTGCTCGGCGCCTGGCTGGCCCGAATCTCGCCTCCCGCCGCTCACTGACGATCGGCCGGGCCGGAGATCCGAATCGCGATCAGGCGGTCTCGGTCGCTTTCCGTTTCCCCGATCGCTCCACCAGCCTCTGGATCACGACGTAGAACACCGGGATCATGAACACGCCGCTCACGGTGGCCACGAGCATGCCGCCGAGCACGGCCGTGCCGAGCGAGATGCGGCTCGCCGCCCCGGCTCCCGACGCGATCGCGAGAGGAATCACGCCGAGGATGAACGAGATCGCGGTCATCAGGATCGGCCGAAAGCGCAGGCGCGCCGCCGTGACCGCCGCCTCGATCACGTCCTTTCCCTCCTCGCGCAACTGCTTGGCGAACTCGACGATCAGGATGGCCGTCTTCGCCGACAGGCCGATCAGCAGCACCAGGCCGATCTGCGTGTAGATGTTGTTGTCCAGGCTGCGGGCCCCCGTGAACACGATCGCGCCGAGGATCGCCATCGGAACCCCCATCAGCACGGCGAAGGGGATCAGCCAGCTCTCGTACTGGGCCGCCATGAACAGGAACACGAACACGATGGCGAGGCCGAAAATGATGGGCGCCAGGTTACCGGCCGCGATCTGCTGAAAGGTCACTCCCGACCACTGATAGCCCATCTGCTGGGGCAGGACCTGCCCGGCGATGCGCTCCATTTCGGCTACCGCCTGTCCGGACGACTTGCCGGGCGCCGGGACCCCCGTGATCGATGCGGCGCGGAACATGTTGAACCGGGTGATCACCTGCGGCCCCACGGTATCTCTCACCTGCGCGATGGTGCCCATCGGGACCATGTCCCCGCTCGCGTTGCGGACCTCGAGACGGTCGATGTCCGATACCCGGGACCGGAACTGTTGGTCGGCCTGCACCTGCACGCGCCACGTGCGCCCGAACAGGTTGAAATCGTTGACGTAGGACGATCCGAGGTTCGCCTGCAGAGTATTGAACACGCTCTGCAACGGAATGCCGTAGCTCTTTACCCGATTGCGGTCCACGTCCACGAACAGCTGCGGCACGTTGGCGGTGAAGTTCTGGTTCAGACGGGTGACGACGGGGCTCTGGTTGCCTGCCGACACGAGATCCCGCGCGAACACCTCGAGCTGCTGCAGACCGACGCCGCCGCGATCCTGCATCTCCATCGAGAAGCCGGTCGCGTTGCCGAGTCCGTTGATCGGCGGCGGGCCGAAGGCGAAGGCGCGGCCCTCCTGGATCGTGAACAGGTAGCGCTGGAGTTTGGCCATCAGCCGCTCCGCGTGCTCCTCCCTGCCCCGGTCCGACCAGTTCTCGAGCGTCGCGATCACCGCCCCGTAGTTCGAGCCCTGCACTCCGTTGAGGAACGAGTAGCCGCCGATCGTGATGAAGTGCTCGACGCCGTCGGTGTTCGCCATGACCCTGTTGATTCCGTCGAGCACCTCCCCCGTGCGCTCCATCGACGCCCCGTCCGGGAGGTCCAGATTGACGAAGAAGTAGCCCTGGTCCTCATCGGGGATGAACCCCCCCGGCAGCCAGCGGAAACCGAGGAACACCGATGCGAGGAATCCGGCGAACACGAGCATGACCATGCCGGTCCGACGGACCAGGGAATTGACGACGCCCATGTACTTTCCCGTCGTGATCTCGAACCACTCGTTGAACTTGTTGAACAACCGACCGCGCGTCTCGGGCGATGGACGGAGCAGGATCCCGGCGAGGGCCGGACTCAGGGTGAGCGCATTGACCGACGAGAACACGGTCGCGATCGAGATGGTGATCGCGAATTGCTGATACAGTCGCCCCGTCAGGCCCGGCATCAGGGCCGTCGGCACGAACACGGCCAGCAGGACGAGCGTCGTGGCGATGACCGCACCACCGACCTCCTCCATCGCTTTGGCGGTGGCCGCCTTCGTTTCCATTCCCTCTTCGTCGATCAACCGCATCGTGTTCTCCACGACCACGATCGCGTCGTCCACCACGATGCCGATCGCGAGCACGAGGCCGAACAGCGTCAGGTTGTTGATCGACATTCCGAACAGCTTCATCGCGAAGAAGGTCCCGATCAGCGACACCGGGATCGTCACGGACGGGATGACGGTGGTTCGCCAGTCCTGCAGGAAGATGAACACCGAGAAGATCACGAGCAGTATCGCGACAATCAGGGTCGTGATCACCTCCTCGATCGAGGCCTGGATGTAGCGCGTCGAATCATACGCCACGCTCGCCTCCAGGCCCTCCGGGAAGTTGACTTCCAGCTCCGCGAGCGCGTCCCTGACCCCCTCCGCCACTCCGAGGGCGTTCGACCCCGGAAGCTGGTAGATCGCGATGCCCACGCTGGGAGCGCCGTCAAGCTGGACGAACCAGGAATAGTCCTGGGCCCCCAGCTCGACCCGCGCCACATCGCGGACCCGCACGAGCTCCCCCTCGCCCCCCGTCTTCACGATGATGTTCGCGAACTGGTCGACGGTCTCGAGCCGGCCGAGGGTCGTGATCGCGTACTCGAAGCTGAGGCCGGCCGGATTCGGCGGCTGCCCGATCTTGCCCGCCGCCACCTGTACGTTCTGCTCGCGTAATGCCGCCACGACCTCGTCCGTGGTGAGCCCGCGCGACTTGAGCTTCCCGGGATCGAGCCAGATGCGCATCCCGAAGTCCTTCGCCCCCATCGCCTGGACCTTGCCGACCCCCTTCACCCGGGCCAGAACGTCGTTCACCTGCGTCGTGGCGTAATTCGAGAGAAAAACGTCGTCGTAGCGGCCGTCCGGTGAGATCAGGTTCACCATCAACGTGAGCTGGGTGGACTGCTTCTCCGTCTTGACTCCCTGTCGCTTCACCTCCTCCGGAAGCAGCGGCTCGGCGATCGAGACACGGTTCTGCGTCAACACGGCCGCCATGTCCGGATCGGTCCCGATCTCGAACGACACGGTGAGGTCCATGCTGCCGGCCGACGTGCTCTTGGACTGCATGTAGATCATGTCCTGCACGCCGTTCACTTCCTTCTCGATCGGCGTGGTCACCGTCTGCTCAACGACCTCCGCGTTGGCGCCCGGGAATTTCGTGCTCACCTGCACGGTCGGCGGCGTGATGTCTGGCATCGATTCCACCGGAAGGGTCGGAATCGAAATGGTGCCCAGGATGATGACCACGATCGAGATGACCAATGCGAAGACCGGCCTGTAGATGAAGAAGCGGCTGAACATGCCTACTCCTCCTCGCCAGGCGCCGCGGCCGAGCTGTCCGCCATGAAGCGCGCGCTCACGGCCGCCTGCGACGCGGCCATCTCCTCCTCGGTGCGCGGCGTGACGGGCATCCCGGGACGCGCGCGGAGCAACCCGTTCGATACGTAGGTCTCGTCCGCCTCCAGCCCCGACTCCACGACGACCGTCCCGTCGGGTTGCGGCTGTCCGAGCTCGACGTAGCGCCGATCCACGATGTTCCCTTCGCCGAGCACGAACACGTACTTGCCGCCGAGGTCGGAGCCGATGGCCGCCTCCCGCACGAGCAGCGCGTCTTCCGCCTTGATGGAGAGGAGCCGCACCCGGACGAACAGTCCCGGGAACAACTGGAGATCGTCGTTCTGGAAGACCGCCCGCAGCTCGATGGTGCCGGTCGCCGGGTCCACGGTGTTTCCGATGAAGTCGATGCGCCCCACGAACGGGAAGGTGTCCCCGTCGGCGGAGGTCCCGACGAGGACGGACACGGTGGGCTCGCGCGCCGACGCCGTCGAGTCATCCAGGTCACGGCTGACCCCCTCTTCCTCCATCCGGCGAATCAACGCGAGCACCACCCACTCCGGCGCGCTGAAGTAGACGTGGATGGGACGCAGCCGGTTCACGGTGGTGAGGAGGGTCTGATCGCGGTATCCCACCAGGTTGCCCGGATCCACGAGACGTCTGCCGACCTGCCCCTCGATCGGCGATCGGACCCGCGTGTAATCGTAGTCCAGCTGTGCGCGGACGAGGCGCGCGCGGGCTCCCAACACGGCCGCGACGGCGGCATCCCTTTCGGCCTGCGCCCGGTCCAGGTCCTGTCGACTCACGGCGTTCGTCTCGATGGCGATCTGCACGCGCTCGAGATTCGACTCCTTGAGAGCCGAGTCGGCGACCGCCGAGCGCAGCGCGGCCAAGGCCTCGTCGCGGGCCGCCTGGTACTGCTCCGGCTCGATGACGAAGAGCACCTGGCCCTCGTCGACGATGTCCGCCGGCGTGAAGATCTGCTGCTCGAGCACGCCACCCACGCGGGCACGGATCTCCACCGATTCCACCGCCCGCGTCGTGCCGGTGAAGTCGACGAACGGCCGTACCGCTCGGACGAGCGGCCTGGACACCGTGACCTCCGGCGGTTGCAGAACGGGCTCGTCACCGCCGCAGCCGGCCGCGATCGAGACGGTCGTGAAGAGCAGGACGTTCAGTACGTGAGGCCTGAAGGCTGCGAGCCGCCTGCCGTTGTCGCTCATTCTCGGCTCCCTCTGGCTTCCGGTCATCGATCACCTCCATCCGCCGGAGACGCGGCCTGACCCGCCGCGGCCGCGGCCGTGACCTCTGCCTGATACGGAGACCAGCCGCCTCCCAGGGCGCGATTGAGATCGATTAGATTGATCACGACCTGACCGTCACTCTGCGCAAGCTCATCCTGCTGCTGGAACAGAGAGCGCTGAGCGTCCAGGTAGTTCTGGAAATTCGTCAGCCCGGACACGTACTGTGTCTTCACGAGATCGACGGCTCTCTGCGACGCGACGACGGCCTCTGCGAGCCGATCGCGGCGCTGCTTTTCCTGCCCGTACGCCACGAGCGCGTCCTGCACCTCCTCGAGCGCCCTCAGCACGGTCTGTTCGTAGGCGGCGAGGGCCTGCTCGGTACGGGCTTCTTCGGCCCGGACCTGGTTCTTGAGCTTGCCCCCCGTGAAGAGGGGCAGGCTGATGCTGGGCGCGATGCCCCAGAACAGGCTGCCGCTGTCGTCCAGGTTACCGAAGGACAGCGCTTCGACTCCGACCGAACCGCCGATCGACAGGCTCGGGTAGAGCTGCGCCGTAGCGATCCCAATTCGAGCCGTCTGGGCCGCGAGCTGGCGCTCGGCGCGACGCACGTCCGGGCGGCGGCGGAGGAGGTCCGCCGGGATCCCGTAGGCGACCTGGTCGTCGGGACGCGGGAGGCCTACGCGTTCGTCCAGCTCATCGTGCAAGGCCCCCGGCGCCTGCCCGAGCAGCACGGCGAGCCGGTTCAGGGAGGCTTCGAGTCCGATCTGCAGGCTCGGAATGGAGGACTCGGTCTGAGCGAGGTTCTGCTCCGCCTGGGCCACGTCGAGAGCGGAGGTGAGTCCGGCCCGGAAGCGGTCGCGCGTGAGCTGCAGGCTGTTTCGCTGCGCCTCGACGTTCTGGCTCGCGAAGTCCAGGCGGACCTGGAAGGCGCGAGCGTCGACGTACGCGGACCCGACTTCCGCGTACATCGTGACCAGAACATCGCGATAGTCCTCGACGGACGCCTGCAGCTGGGCGGTCGCCGACTCGACCGTCCTTCTCACCTTCCCGAACAGGTCGATCTCCCAGCTCAGGTCGAGCCCGAAGCTCCACGAGTCGAACGGGTCGGCGAGCAGCGACGCGCCCGACCCGCCCTGGACCCCGTTCTCGCTCACCTTCTGGTAGCTGTACGCACCCCCGAGAACGATGTCGGGGTAGTAGCCGCCCCTGGCGGCCCCCCGGATCGCCCGCGCTTCGACCACTCTCCCGACGGCCGCCTGCAAGCTCAGATTGCCGAGCTCCGCCCGTCGAATCAGGTCGGTAAGCAGTGAGTCGTTGAACGACACCCACCACATCTCGAGGTCGGTCGTATCAGCCGCCATTTCCGTCTCCACGGCGGTTCTCCACTGATCGGGAACCGTCGCGGTGCTGAAATCGGGCGGCTCGTAGTCGGGACCCACCGTGCAGCCCGCCGTCATCACGCTCAGGACGACAAACCACACGCGAGGTCGGGCGCGAGACCTGCTCATCGCTCCACCTGTCTTTTCTGGTTATTCAACCCCGGCGCGCATAATCGTCGGATCGACGGGAACCGGCAAACGCAATTCGCCCTCACATCACGTGACGGCGAAGGCGGTCGACAGGTCGTCGAACCCGCGGGAGACACGCTCCATCAGGTTCGCCTTCCCGGCCGCAGGCAGCAACGTCGCCGATGCGGCCCGCATCACCATCCCTCGAACGTCCCCGAAGTCGAGTCCGAACGCTCCGGCCGTCTTCAGATACTCGTCCGTGAGCGTCGTGCCGAACATGGGGGGATCGTCAGAGTTCAGAGTGACGTACAATCCGGCATCCAGGAGGCGCGGAAGGGGGTGCTCGGCGAACGAGGGCGCCACCTTGAGGCACACGTTGCTGGTCGGACAGACCTCGAGCGGTATCTGTCGGTCCCTGAGCTCCGCGACCAGCTCCGGATCCTCGAGGCACCGGACGCCGTGCCCGATCCGGACGGCGTTCAGATGGCGCAGGGCTCCCCGGATGCTCTCAGGCCCCTCGGTCTCGCCCGCGTGGGGCACGCTCGGCAGACCTGCTTCGCGGGCGACCTCGAAGGCAGCGCGAAACAGCCCCGGAGGAAAGCCGACCTCCGGGCCGCCCAACCCGAGTGCCGTGATTCCCTCCGACATCCGGTCCACGGCCCAGCGAGCCACTCCTACGAACTCGTCAGGATCGAGATGCCTCGGGTAGTCGATCGTGAGGCTCATCGTGACGCCGTGCTCTCGCTCAGCCGCCGCGCGTGCCCGGTTGATCGCCGCCAGCTGGTCGTCGAGCGGAATGCCCCCCAGCATGCGCTGCGTGGACGCGGTGTACGTCACTTCGCTGTGCAAGACGTTCTGCGCCGCCTGGCCTTCAAGGAAGTCCAGCGCGATGCGCTCCACGTCCGCCGGCGTCCGGATGCAGGCGGCGGCCGCGAGATACACTTCGACGAAATGATCGAAGTCCCGGAACGCGTACCAGTCGTGCAGCTCGGCTATCGATCGGACCGGAAGGTCGACCGAGTTGCGCTCGGCGAGATCCAGCAGTGTCTCGGGTCGGATCGATCCCTCCAGGTGCACGTGCAGCTCGACCTTGGGCATGGCACGAATGAACGACTCGAGGGATTCCGAGCCGCCCCTGGATTCATCTGACATCAGGGCACCACCTTTGAAGCGCCGGGTCGCGGGTGCGGATCACGTCCATCGGTCTCGGCTACCCGGCAAGAACATTGGCTACCTCGCGCGGAACACCGACAGCAGCGGCACACCCTGGATCGACACTTCGTACACGGGGCCTGCTTCGGTGTCCGCCACTTCGGAATCCTGCACGAGCATCGCCGTGGGGCGATGGTACTGGAAGACGTACGAGGGCTCTCTGGCGAGTCGCCCGAGCGGCACGCGAAGCGGGCTTCCGGCGGGATCGCAACCCAGGTACTCCCGCGTATCGTTCAGGAAGACGACCGTCTGTTCCGCCGTCCAGTCGGCAGGCGCCCATCCGATTTCCTGATAGAAGCAGAGCTCTTCCAGGAGGAATCCCGGGTCGATCACCGCGCTGTCGGGAATCACGGCCTGCAGGTCCCTCAGGACGGATCGGTTCAGCACTTCCTTCTGCGTGGTGACCTCGAGACCCGACCTCTCTGCGCCCCGGACGCCGCCGACCAGGGCATTGAAGTAGGAGAGCTCGTAGGGATGGTACTGCACGGTTCTCGCGACCGGGAAAGCCAGGATGAGCAGCACGATTCCCGCCGCCGCCACGCGGGGCCGACTCGAGATCCAGGCCGGACCTCGCTCCACGAGGAATCGGCTCGCGCGACTCGCGCCGAGCCCCGCGAGCAGACACAGGAAAGGAAAGGCGGCGAGGAACAGACGGATCCCGTCGTGCAACGGTGTGGCGGGGAGGAGAGTCACTCCGTACAGGACGCCGAGGTTGACGAGCGCCAGGCTCAGCAGGCCTCCGGCTTTCCGGTTCGACAACCCCAGGCCGACCGCCACGAGCAGCGGTAGTGGAATGACGATGGCCGTCCACACGAAGGCGAAGTGCCAGGGACCGCGAAAACCGTAGATCTCGCCGAAGTACGTCGTGGGGATGTGAACGGAGATCGATCGGAACATCCCGGCCTTCAGGTAGTCCCATGCGCCGCCTATCGGGTCGACCCAGGTGACCGGATTGGTGGCGAAGAACACCAGCGCGGCGAGCGCCACCACGACGAGGGCCGGCTTCAGCTCGCGGCGTCCGCGCATCACCAGCCACAGAACGAACACCGGCAGCAGCAGCACGCCCGTGAATTTGGTCGCGCAGGCGGCACCGAACAGAAGACCCGCCGCGATCAGCCAGGCCTTGCCGTCGGTCTCCGTGTACAGGTAGAGGGCCGCAACCGCCTCGAACCAGAAGGCGGCCAGGAACATGTCCGTGTTCGCGAAGTGACCGTAGGCGAACAGGGCCGGTATGCTCAGCACGGCTCCCGCCGCCACGATCCCCGCCGTCAGCGAACGGGTGCCCCGAACCGTGAGCATGCCCACCGTGGCGACGAGAGACGAGTACGTGAGCACGATCGCGATCCGGTAGGCGGCCAGTGGATCGAGGAACCGGCGGAAGGCCACGTAGCCGAGGCCGCTCAACTCGCGCGACAAGGGTGGGTGTGGGATCCGCTCGGGCTGCCAGCGCCAGAACTCGGACACGACTTCCCGGTTGAGTACCGTCAGGGGGTGTCCGTCCAGCAGAGCTCGCCAGAGCCGACCGGACCATTCCAGCTGCAGCCCGGAGCTGTGGAAGTAGTTCCCGACGTCACTGACGATTCCGTAGTCGCCTTGAGTGGCGAAGGTCACCAAGAACGCCGCGAAGAACAGGCTGGCTCCCAGCCACGGCGCGAACGGCATCCCCGGATCGCCGTCCTGGCCCGGCCCTGGCTCGAACGGTCCTCGCACAGGCAGCCTCGTCTCCTCAGTCGTGTCGCCCTCTGCAATTGCGAGGGACCGGGCGGAACCGTCAAGGAGTGGACAATCCGGCAGTAAAGCGTCAAGCTAGGGGTCGATGCAAGGCAGGGCTACTCGCACCCGAGACCGACAGGGGGGCAGCACGTGGGACGTCGAACGAACTATGGATTCGAGAAACGACAGAGGGAGATCAAGAAGCAGAAGAAGAAGGAAGAAAAGGCCGAGAGAAAGCGGCTGAAGAAGGAAGAGGGTTCGGAAGATCTCACGGGAGCGGCGTCCGGCGATGATATCGGTGACGAGGAGCTCACCTAGGCGAGCCCGCACTCAATCGAGCGAGCACAAGGAGAGGGATGAATGGGCGTCGCGGACTCGGGTAGCCTGCATCACACGTCCTACGTCGTGAACGACATCGAGCGGGCGGCTCGCACGCTCGCCGATTCGCTGTCCATTCAGTGGGGACTGTGGACGATCGAGCCGGAGCGCTGCACGGTTCACGGGAGCGAGCTCCCGTTCTCCTTTCGGGTCGCCATCGCCGAGGTCGGCGATTCGAACCTCGAGTTGATTCAGCCACTCGAGGGCCGCAGCGTCTACGTGGAGCATCTCGAGGAGAAGGGTGAAGGATTCCACCACACCTGCCTGATCTACCCGAGCCGGGAAGCGCTGCGAGCGGCGAAGGATGAGCTGGCCGCGCAGGGGCGGGAGATGACCCAGAGCGGGGACCTGGGGGACGCGGGCGAGTTCTGCTACTTCCACATCGCCGAAGTCGACTCCGCACTCGAACTTCTGTTTCTGTCTCAGCTCCCTCCGCCCGAGACGGCGATCGGGTAGACGCCGACTCGAACGCCACCTGACTCGGAGATGGGCGCATGCGCGTAGACACGGCGAGATCGTCCCGGGTGATCCGGCTGGCCACGGGCGTGTTCATCGGACTGGGATGGGCGGTGACGCCGGTCAACCCGCTCGGCGCCCAGAGCCTGAGAGGATCGAAGAGCTCTCTCGACCTCCAGAACCGGGTCGCGGCCGAGCACGACTACACCTTCATCCGCACCGCCGACCAGGTGCGGTGGTTCGTCGAGAAAGGCTATCTCGTTCGTCTCCGCAGCGGACCCGGCTACGAGCTGAAGCGCATGTCGTACCCCTACGCCAGGCCCGAAGTGGAGCTGTTCGTGTCGCGCCTCGGGACTCAGTACCTGGCCGCGTGTGGGGAGAAGCTCGTCGTGACCAGCCTGACACGCCCGACTACCCGTCAGCCGCGAAACGCGTCATCCCGATCGGTGCATCCGACGGGAATGGCCATGGACCTGAGACGGAGCAGCAACCGCACCTGCCGTTCCTGGCTCGAGAGCGTCCTGTTAAGGCTCGAGGGGGCCGGGGTCCTGGAAGCGACCTACGAACGGCACCCGCCTCACTTCCACGTGGCGTTGTTCCCGAAACCCTACGCGGCGTACGTGGAGCGCAAGGTGGCGTCCGGCGACACGGCGGGAGAGCTCGAGTACCGGGTCCGACGAGGGGACTCGCTGTGGTCGATCGCGCACCGACACGGCATCGACGTCACCAGCCTGCGCACCGCCAACGATCTGGACGGAAGTCGGATCTACGCGGGTCAGGTTCTCACGGTGCCGCTCGGGCGCTGAGCCTCGACACCTCCAGCGAGCTCAACCGCCCACCAGCCTGAGCCCGGTGGGCGCGGCCGGCGGGATGCCGTCTCCAGCGTCATCCGTCGTGGCCGACACTTCGACGCTCCGCTCTCCTTCGAGCCCTTCATCGTTCACGCTGGAGACCGCGTATCGATACGTGGTGCCCGGCTCGAGATCCGTGTCGGCGAGGAGCGTGTGCACGATGAAGGCGACGAACGAGCCGTTCCTGTAGACGTTGTAGCCGTCGATGGGGCCCTCGGAAGAGGACGGCGGGCTCCACGTCAGATCGATCTGCGTCGGCCCGGCTACCGTGGCCGCGAGGTTCTCCGGCGGCGGCGGACCTACCTCGACCGCGAGGGTCGCAGCTGCAGCGACATCGCTGCGGTCGCTTTCGGTTCCGAGCTCATCTACGGCCGACACGCGGTACTCGTAGCGGGTCTCCGGCAGGAGATCCGAGTCCGCGTGAATCGTGTCGCCGGTCGTGGCGACCTCGTCGCCGTCCCTCCAGACACGATAGAACGCGACCCCGGCTTCGGCCTCTGACGGAGACCACGCGAGATCGATCCGGTTGGAGCCGACGGCAGTCGCCGCGAGGTTCGCGGGGACGGTCGGGCCCGGCGGAAAGTCGGTGGTTACCTGGACCGGATCGCTCAGGTCGCTCTCACCGTGGTTATCGAACGCGCTGACGCGGTACTCATACGTCGTCGTCGGTTCCACGTCCTCGTCGCGATAGTCGCTCCTGTTCGTTTCGGCGATCCTGTTGCCGTCCCGATACACGTAGTATCCGTCCGATCCGTTCGATCTCCTCCAGTCGAGGTCCACGGCGTGGGGACCATCGGCGCTCCCTTTCAGCTCCCGCGGGGTGCGCGGTGCGACGACATCGGTTGCGCTGTGAAGCGCCCCTGCCGTGAGAATCATCACGATCGCGCCGGCGCTGAGGATCGCCGTGCGGAGCTCCCGACGTGAAGGACGAATCACCGACCCACCTCCACGGGAAGCGGCTCGGACAGGTCGCTCTCGTTGCCATCCGCATCATACGCGGTCACGGCGAACAGATAGTCACCCGCTGCCAACCCTCGCACGGTGATGGTGTTGACGGATCCGACATCGATCACGGTCCCGGAAGTCGCGGGTGATTCCGTCTCCGCGTAGTACAGGCGGTATCCGGACAGGTCCTCGAGTGGTCTTCCCACCGCGTCGGTCGTCGGCGCGTCCCACTCGAGTGTCACCGCATACGTGTCGGACGGATGGGTCGGCAGCGAGCCACCGGGACCGTCTGGAGCGCATGCGGCTCCGGCGACCAGCATGAGGACGAGGCAAAGCGTCAGCAGGATCGTACTCTTGTCGCGCACACGCCACATGAACAGACGCCTCCCGTTCACCCCACGCCACAGCCAGGGTGCCTGAGATACCGCTAGAATCCGCTCATCATGCGAGCAGCCTTGATGAACGGTCCTCGGTGACCTGAGTCAGCGGCGCAAACTTCCTGCCAGAGGTGGCCCGAAACTGGAGGAGTGAAGTGGGCACGGATGAGACGAAGCGGCGGACCCGAGGAGAACTGGGCCCGCCGCTCACGTCAGAAGCATCGCCACGCGGGGCGACTCGGTAGAGGCTACTTCTTCTTGGCGGCCGGCTTCTTCTTCGCGGCCGGCTTCTTCTTCGCGGCTGGTTTCTTCGCCGCCGGCTTCTTGGCGGCCGGCTTCTTCTTGGCGGCCGGCTTCTTCTTGGCGGCCGGCTTCTTCTTGGCGGCCGGCTTGTTCTTGGCGGCCGGCTTCTTCTTGGCGGCCGGCTTCTTCTTGGCGGCTGGTTTCTTCGCCGCTGGCTTCTTTGCGGGCATGATGATCACCTCCCGGAATGTGAGATGCCCACGGGCGAGAACGCAGCCCCCGGAATTCAATTATGACTGCTCGATGGAAATGCACAAGAGTTGATGCCGAGCGAACTCTCCGGCGACCGCCCCGGTCACGTGCGCTCGCCGGTCTCATCGGGTAGTTTACGAGTGTTGAAAATTCTCCAAGGAGGCGCCATGAATCCGATCACCTTCACGGATCCCAGGAACGCGCCTCCGCCGGCAGGGGCATTCGATCGCTTCTTCCTCAAACTGATTCGTGACCCGCGCGACCTGCCCTTCGCCAGGGTCCAGGTCCTGAACCTCGTCGTGATGTCAATCCTGACCGTCTGGCTGTACGTGGACTTCAACATCTGGAACGCACTGCTCTTCACCGCCTGGTACGCCCGACAGCTCGGTCCCTATACGCTCATGCTGCACAACGTCTCGCATCGGAAGTTCTTCCGCATCGAGTACGGATGGCTGGACTGGCCGCTCATCTCCATCCTGGGGATGTTCTTCGGGCACATGCCCAACGGCTACTTCGCGCACCACCTCGGGATGCACCATCCGGAGAACAACCTGGACGAGGATCTGAGCTCCACCATGCACCTGCAGCGCGACAGCGCGTGGGACTTCTTCTTCCATTACCTGGGTCACTTCCTCGTCCTGGGTGGTCACGATCTGGCGGGATACCTGCGTGATCGGAATCGGGATGGCATCCTTCGTCGCATGCGACTTGGGATCATGGTGTGGTTCGGGATCGTCATCTGCCTGGCCTTCGTGAACTGGCAGGCCACGCTGCTGGTCTTCGTTGCGACCCTGCTCATCACGCGCACCGCCATGATGTCGGGAAACTGGGCGCAGCATGCGTTCATTGACGCCGCCCAGCCGGACAACTGCTACGTCAACAGCATCACGTGCATCAACTCCACGTACAACCGCCGGTGCTTCAACGATGGCTACCACATCAGCCATCACTGGAAACCGACCCGGCACTGGACCGAGCACCCCGACGAACTGGCCGAGAACCTCCCGGCATACGCCGATGCCGATGCAATCATATTCCGGAAGCTGGACTTCTTCCTCGTCTGGGTCTTCCTGATGCTGAAGCGTTACGACTGGCTCGCCGATCATTACGTCCCGATCGACGATCGCAACAGGACGAGGGAGGAGATCATGGCGCTCCTGAGAGAGCGCACGCGGCGTATCACACCGGGCACGCCGGCAGCCGCAGCGGTGGTCTAGTTCTACTTGCGACGACGATCGAGCATCCAGCCGCGCCTCACGAGGCGGTCGTCCTGAACCGAAACGAAGGAGCCCGGTTCGATCTCATCCACCACCTGCATGACCCTGGGGACGTTGCGGCGGCGCACGGAGGTGAGCAGCACGTTGACCGGACCGAGACGACCAGTGCCCTCCATCTCGGTCACTCCGAACCCTTCTTCGCGCAGTCGAGCCGCCAGCTCCCGGTGATCGCTGGACGTTACGATCTGGACCGCCGCCAGTCCGAGCGCGAGACGCGCCTCGATCCACAACCCCACGTGGGTGCCGGTGGCGAATCCTGCGGCGTACCCTATGACGTGCAGCGGACTGGAGAGGTTCTGGACGACGCTGCCCGCAGCCACCACCCAGATGAGGATCTCGAAGAAGCCGATCAACGGCGGCAACAGCCTCTGACCCTTCACCGCGAGCACGATGCGCACGGTGGCGAGGGACACGTCGCCGATCCTCAGGAAGAAGATGATCAGGGGCCCCCACGGACCCGCCAGCAGATCAATCATGGCTTTCTCCTGCCACCTGGTGCGGCGCCCGTGATCCCGACCCCGCCATGCACACGGCAAGTTAGCCAGCATGGCCTCGCTTTATCCACCGAACAGAGAACTCGAAGCCGTCCGCGCAGAACAGTAGGACCCGACGCCCGGTGTGCGTGAACCCGCACGGGGCTAGATTCTCCCGGGCAGGAACCTGGTGGCGCTGCCCCTTCCGGCCAGGCGCCAGGCGACGCTTCCACCGCCGGCCCGGAGCACGAGGACCTGGCGAAGCAGCTGCAGAACCCCTTCGCTGACCTGATCACCCTTCCCCTTCAGAACATCACGTCCCTCGGCGTCGGTCCGGACGACGGCCGTCAGAATGTGTTGAACCTCCAGCCCGTAGTGCCCGTCCACCTCGACGAGGATTGGAACCTCATCGCGCGGCCGATCCTCCCGGTCTCTTCCACATCGGTGCCGCAATCCGAGTTCGGGCTTGGCGATTTCAACCTGGAGCCGTTCCTGTCGCCGCGGAAGGGAGGCACGCTCGTATGGGGCGTGGGCGTGATCGTGGGCGTTCCACGGTCACTCTTCTCTTCGAGCGCTGAGATCAGGCACCGCTCGTTCGGGCTGCCACGGTCGACGATGTACGAACCGTAATCACGTGCACTGCCCAGGTGATCCATGACGTTTGAGGGTCATCGCCGCCGCAGGCAACGAGGTCTCGCTGTTCGTCCGAGCGTGGCGGCTGGTGCCGTGTCGGAGCTACAATGGCGCGGATTGGTCGAATGAGCCTTAATTCCTCTTACTTCTTGCGGGAGCTTGCCGCCAAGTGGATCTCAGGGAGTTCGCGAGAGAACTGTCGCGACGGAAAGTGGTCCGAGCGGCCATGTTCTACGCGGTGGTGGCGTGGGTCCTGATTCAGCTCGCGGACGTGATCTTCCCTGCCCTGACACTGCCGGACTGGACCATTCGATTGTTCGTAGTCCTCGCGATCCTGGGGTTCCCGCTCGCCGTGCTGCTGTCCTGGTTCTTCGACCTCACGCCGGGAGGGGTCACCCGGACCGATTCACGGGATGAAGTGGATGCTGAACCCGGCGGCACACCGGCCGCCGCTCCGGTGGTCGGCGCGGCTCCCTCGGAAAAGTCCATCGCGGTACTTCCCTTCGTGGACATGAGCGAATCGGGAGACAGCGAGTACTTCAGTGATGGCGTGACGGAAGAGATCCTCAATGCCCTGACCCGGGTCCGGCACCTGCACGTAGCATCGCGTACCTCCGCTTTCGCGTTCAAGGGGAAGGACCAGGGCATTCGAAGCATCGCCGGCGAGCTCAACGTGGCGACGGTCCTCGAGGGAAGTGTCCGCAAGGCCGGCAGCCGCCTGCGCATCACCGCCCAGCTCATCAACGCGGCGGACGGATATCACCTGTGGTCGGAAACCTACGATCGCGAGCTGGAGGACGTGTTCCAGGTCCAGGACGAGATCGCGCGTTCAATCGTGGAAGCCCTCAAGGTCCAGCTCGACGTGCAGGCGACTCCGCGCCTCGTCACGCAGGCCACCCGCAACATGGACGCGTACACCCTCTACCTGAAAGGACGCTACGTCTACAACAAGTTCCGGAGGGAGGACCTCGTACAGAGCCTGTCCTTCTACGAGCAGGCGCTCGTGGCCGACCCGGGGTACGCACGGGCCTACGCGGGCATAGCCGATTCCTGGATGTCGCTGGCCGATGACTGGTACTCGCCGGACGAGGCCTATCCCAAGGCGAAGGAAGCGGCGGAGAAGGCCATCCAGCTGGACGATTCGCTGGCCGAGGCCCATACCGCCGTGGGCAAGGTCCTGGCCTGGTTCGAGTGGGACTTCCAGGCGGCCGAGCTGGCTCTGCGACGCGCCGTGGCGCGGAGCCCCAGCTATGCCGAGGGACACTACGGGCTGGCGAGCGTCCTGCCTTCCAACGGGAACCTGGAGGAGGCACTCGCCGAGATGCGGGAAGCGCTGGCTCTGGATCCGCTGTCGTCCGAGTTCAGCGGGTGGGTCGCGCGGTTCCTTCTCTACTCACGCCGACTCGACGAGGCGATCGAGCAGTGCCGGGAGACCATCCGGCTCGACCCGCAGTACTACTACGCCCACGTGCGCATGGGGAACGCGCTCCTCGCGATGGGGAGACCCGAGGAGGCGCTGGCGGCCTTCCGTGAACAGGCGACGCGGACTGGAGACGTGGTCTCCGTGAGGGCCTACGAGGCGCAGGCACTGGCCGTGCTCGGACGGGATGACGAGGCCCGGGAGATCCTGGATGCGCTGGAGAGCGAGGAGCGATACGTACGTCCCGAGTTCCTGGCCGGAGCCTACGGGGAGCTCGGAGATCTTGACCGCGCGTTCCAGAAGCTCGAGGAGGCCCTGGCCGGGCGGTCCGCCGGCCTGGTGTATCTGCACATCGACCCCGCTTACGACAGCCTGCATGACGACCCGCGGTTTGCCGACATCGTCCGTCGGGTCGGTCTGAGGTCCGGCTGACGAAGGACCTCAACGACGAGGGCCTGACGGGCGTCACCGTCGCAACGCAGACGGCGTGGGTCATCATCGGCCAGCAGGAGAAGATCGTCGCGACGGGATACTGCGTGGAATAGGGCGCGTCGGCCCCTTCCCCGCGCGGAACGGCGGTCAGATCAGAATGCCGACAGCCACGGCGCGTTGAAGACATGGAAGATCAGCAACGCGATGCCCACGCCGATCGGGTGGCCCCCGAAGGTCGATGAGCCGCGAAACCGAAATCGCAAGAGAATGGGACCAGTCGATATAGTCCAGCGAGAACCCGGGGGAGATACCCGGCGGACGTTTGCAGGCCCCGAGCGCTTGCGACTGCCGCACAAGTCAGTCCCATACGGACCGCGCGACCCAGGGAGGGATTGACTTCCCGTCCAGGAGTGACCTTACTGGACTTTGGACGTACCCGACTGCCTCAGGCCTCGCCCGTACGACCCCCCGACTCGGGTGTATATGGCTCCGGGACCGCGCAGCTGTGGATTGGCTATCGCCGTCTTTCAGGAGCCGTACCATGCGTATCTCCACTGGTCTTGTGGTGGCCGCGACACTCGCGGCCGCCGCATGCAGCGATTCCACGAACCTCCCGGACGAGCCCGCCGTCACGGTGGTCGCGAAGCAGCAACCACCCGTAGTGACGACATCGGTCTTTGCCACCGGGCTCAACAACCCGCGCGGCCTCACCTTCGGACCCGACGGCAACCTGTACGTCGCCGAAGGAGGAACGGGCGGGGTGGAGTCGACGGTCGGGCAGTGCACGCAGGTCATCCCCCCTGTCGGGCCCTACACGAGCGGGCGGACGGGACGAATCTCCAGGATCGATGGTGCCGGCACTCGAACCACCGTCGTAGACGGGCTTCCGTCGAGCCAGACGGGCCCGGCGCTCGGCAACCTGGTGAGTGGCGTAGCGGACGTCGAATTCGTGGGGAACACCCTTTACGCCATCCTCGCGGGAGCCGGCTGCTCCCACGGCATCGCGGACGTACCGAACGGCGTGATCCGCGTGAACTCGAACGGGAGTTGGAATCTCGTCGCCGATCTCAGCGCTTTCCTGGCCGCCCACCCGGTCGCTGAGCCCGAGGAGGACGACTTCGAGCCCGACGGAACCTGGTACGACATGGTAGCGGTCGGCGGCGCCCTTTACGCCGTGGAGCCAAACCACGGTGAGGTCGACCGTATCGGACTGGACGGTTCGATCCAGCGCCTCGTGGATGTCTCCGCGATCTTCGGTCACGTCGTGCCGACGGTCATCGCGCATCACGGGACCTTCTACGTGAGCAATCTCACGACCTTCCCGCTCGTTCCGGGCGACGCGACGGTCTTCCACCTCACGCCGTCCGGGAGGATTGCCAACACCTTTGGGCATCTCACCGGGGTTCTGGGCCTCACGTTCGACGCCCAGGGAAGACTCTACGCTCTCGAGATGACCGTGTGTCCCACCGACAGCCCGTGTGAGCCGACGCCTTTCACAGGCACGGTGGTTCGTGTGGAACGAGACGGCTCCACGCAGACGATCGCCTCCGGGCTCATGTTGCCATCCGGACTGACCATAGGGCCGGACGGCGCGCTGTACGTTTCGGTCTTTGGCTTCGGAGGTCCTCCGGGGGCCGGGTCGATCGAGCGGATCGAGATCACAGGATAGGTGCGCCGGGGGCACGGGCGTCCCTCAGACGCTTCCCCGCAAGCCGCGCACGCAGCGGAGCGCCCGGCGTGACCCGGGCGCTTCGCGCGAGCACCACCTGGTGACCGGGCGAAGTGCACCTGTCTGTGGACTGCTGACGCTGTCGGGCGTCGGCTGGCTCCTGCTCGGGTACCCGTTCACACCGATCCTCGTCACGAAGCCCGCCCTGTTCGCGACGATCGGGTGTAAGGCCGCGCGAAGACGTTACTCCG